>ERZ791923.187-NODE-187-length-99212-cov-14.408352_pt1 | contig 99212 bp, 96 predicted proteins | sample MGYA00510133_ERZ791923 | MGnify/ENA primary metagenome ERZ791923 (study PRJEB30046, sample SAMN00792106) | human gut metagenome | study: EMG produced TPA metagenomics assembly of the A metagenome-wide association study of gut microbiota in type 2... | reverse complement strand
TTATATATGTTTTGTATGATTTATATAATAGTGGATTTTATTTTCTACTTCAAAATGTAAAAAGAGAAAATTTAGTTAATTTATATTTATTAGCTATTGATAAACGACCTGATAATTTATTAAATTATTATAAAAAATCTATAATAAATAGCAATAAAAATTGCAAAAAAATGTAAAAAGTCCAGTGCAAAAGAATAGCCAAAAATAAGCATTTTTTTAAAAGAAAAAAAGGCTACTTTTAAATATTAAAATTTGTTGATATCTCAATGCTTTCCAGTCTTTTAAAGGCGATTTTTGCGAGTGGAGGTAGGTATGTGATACGAAAGTATCGCATAGCTGCCAAAATAGACGTATTTATAGACGGTTTATTTCTTATTATTTATTGGGAGTAATATGATGAATTGTTTTACAAATATGTGTTAAGAATTTTTTTTATATAAAGTTGATTATAAAATTATTTCTAGTTGAAGGATTCCAATTTTTGTGATATTATTTATGCAGATAAATAGTAATTGAAAAGGTGATATATGTGTTTGAAAAATTGAAAAGTGAAATAGAGAAATGTGATTATTGTAAAGAAAAGTTTGGCTTTGAACCACATCCTATATTTTGGGGAAAGCAAAATTCAAAAATTGTTCAAATAAGTCAAGCACCATCAAACAATGTACACAAGAGTATGAAACCTTTCACAGATATGAGTGGAAAAACATTAAAATATGAATGGTATCAGGTAACAGATGAACAATTTTATAATACAGATAATTTCTTTATTGGAGCTTTAGCACATTGTTATCCTGGTAAAGATAAAAATGGGAACGATAAACAACCGCCTAAATGTTGCTTTGATAAATGGGTAGAAAAGGAGCTTAAAGTTTTAGATAATGAAATATATGTGATTATTGGAGCAAAAGCGGCAAAGAGATTTTTTCCAAATGATAATTTCGAAGATTTAGTTTTTAAAAATAATTACTGGAATAATAAATTAGCTATCGTATTACCACATCCATCTCCATTAAACAAAAAATGGATTAAAGATCATCCACAGTTTTTAGAGAAAAGAATTTATGAAATAAGAGAATTAATAAAGAAAATAATTAAATGATAATTATAATTTCAGTATGAATATAATCGTAGATGAACAAGAAAGTATTTTTATAGTTTGGAGGAAAATAATGAGTCAGATAACAGAAAAAATAAAAGAAGAATTAATAAAAAGATGTAATTCTTATGAAGCAAAGACAGGCTATAATTATTATGAATACCATATAAAATATGTTGTAAAAAATGCAATAGAATTAGCTAAAAAATATAATGCAGATATAGAAATTGTTGAGCTAGGAGCATTATTGCATGATATTGCTGTACCTTCAGAATATGGGGATATAGAAGAACATCATATTTATGGAGAAAAAATAGCAGAAGAATTATTGACAAAATTAAATTATCCTAAAGAAAAGACAGAATTAGTAAAAAAGTGTATACTTAATCATAGAAGTAGCACAAAACTTAATAGAGAGTCAATTGAAGAACAATGTGTAGCAGATGCGGATGTTATGGCACATTTTGATTGTATTCCTGATTTATTTTCATTAGTCTATCATGATAAAAATATGAATATTAAAGATGGTGCAGAATATGTAAAGAAGAAGTTAGAAAGAGATTTTGATAAATTAAGTCCAATGTCAAAAGAAATATTAAAAGATAGATATGAGACAATTATGAAAGTATTATTTATATAAATTATAGGGAGAAAAACTAAAATGGATAATTATTATAATTGGTGTTTGAAATTAAAAGAAAATTGGCAATTAAAAGATGTAGAACAGATTATGGAATTATTTGATGAAAAAGTCGAATATTATGAAACACCTACAATGAAGATAAATACTATACAAGAAGTAAAACAAATGTGGGAAGAAATAGAAAGTCAAAACACAGATAATATAGAATTCAATATAATATGCCAAAATGATGAATGTTGTATAGTTAACTTTGTATTAAAAGACCAAGTATCTTATGACATGATTTATCAAATAAAATTAAATGATGAAAATAAATGTATATTTCTAAAACAATGGTATATGGAGGTGTGAAGTTTGTATGGAACAAGAATTTAAAGATAGGATTAATCTAAATACTGATTTGAATACAATTTCAAAAGAAATATGCAATGACTATGATTTAGGAGAATATATTTCAGACACAATTATTACAGTTGGATATGAAGATTTCAATTATATATTAGAAACAACAAAAGGAAAGTATTGTGTAAAAATATTTCATAAAGAGAGAACGGATGAAGATTGTAAAAATTATATTGATAGAATTGTGCTAGCATCAGAAATGGATATAAATACCCCAAAACTATATAAAACAAATAATGAGAGTGAATGTATCATTGAAATGAATGGCATAAAATATAGATTATGTGTATTCGAGTATATAGATGGTAATAGTTTTTTTGATTTAGGAATTATTCCAAATGAAAATGAGATAAAAGAAATTGTAAGACAAATGGCAATTATACATAAACAACAATTAAATTCAGAGTTTATATATGATAAATGGGCAATAGTAAATTTTATAGAAGAGTTTGAAGATAAAAAACAATATTTAAATGAACGAGATTATAAAAAATTAAGTGAATTATTAATGCAATTTAAAAATATTGATGTAAAAAGATTACCACATGCTTTTACACATGGAGATATAATAAGCACTAATGTTATGAAAGATAATAACGGAAAATTATGGATAATAGATTTTGCAGTTTCTAACTACCTACCTAGAATTGTGGATTTAGCCGTAAGTTCTTGTAATTTATGTTTAAATCCAGATAGTGTTAAAGAAACAAGAAGTAAAACGAAGATGATTTTAAAAGAATATGAAAAATATAATAAATTAACTGATTATGAAAAAGAAGTCTTTCCAATATTTTTTGATATTGCTAATGCAATGGGAATTTTGCAAATAAGTTACTTAATTAGTCAGGGTGAAGCATCTGAAGAAGATAGATTTTGGTATAATGAGAGTGAAAGAGGACTAGAATTTAGTGATAAAGAATTTTGGAAAGATATTTGTGTAAAAGAAGAAAATAAAAGATAATATTTGATTGTAAGGAGAAAAGATATGTTTAGTTTTAATCATGTAACAATAAGTGCAGAGAATTTAGAAAAAACACTAGAATTTTACAGAAAATTTGGATTTGAAAATCACAAAGAATATCACGATGAAAATGTTGATATTGTAATGTTAAAATTAAAAGATATGGTATTAGAGATATTTTATTATCAAGAAAGAGAAGAATTACCAGAACATTCAAAAAATTTGGGTGTTGATTTAAAAACCATTGGTAATAAACATTTTGGATTAGGTGTAAAAAATATAATGGAAGCTAAAAAGTTTGTTGAAGATAACCAATTAAATGATTCAGAAATTATTATAAATAAAGGAAGACTTGGAAAACCATATTTCTTTATTAAAGATCCAAATGGAATATTAATGGAGATAATTGAAGAAGATTAATACTTTAAAAGGAGATTAAATAATTATGAAAGAATTTGATAATAGAGTAGCATTAGTAACAGGAGGAACAGCAGGAATAGGAAAAGAAATTGCTAAACAACTATTAATAAATGGTGGAAAAGTAATTATAAATTATGGGCATAATGAAGAAAAATATGAAAAAACTAAAAAAGAATTTGAAGAATATAAAGATAAAGTCATATTCATAAAAGCAGATATATCTAATGAAGATGATGTAATAAAAATGTTTAATAAAATAGAAAAATTAGATTACTTAATAAACAATGCAGGCACTAATATAGATAGTTATATAGAAACATTTGATATACAAGATTTTAGAAAAGTATTAGATGTTAATTTAGTAGGAAAAGTAATATGTACCAAACATGCAATTCCATTATTAAAGAATAGTGAAAATGCAAGTGTTGTTAATATAGCATCAAGATTAGGAACAAAACCATGTGTAGAAGCAAGTGCATATTGCTCAGCAGAAGCAGGGATTATAAACTTTACACAAGCAAGTGCACTAGAACTTTCAAAATATAAAATTAGAGTAAATACAGTAAGCCCAAGTTTAACAATAACATCATTGGCATTAGAAGGATGGACAGAACAAGAAATAGAACAACATAAGAAAAATAATCCATTAAAAAGATTAGGAGAAACAATTGATATAGCAAATGCAGTATTGTTTTTATTATCAGATAAAGCAAGCTATATAAATGGAGAAAATATAAATGTAAATGGTGGATCATTATTAAAATAAAGATAGGAGTGAAATTAAATATGAATGAAAATTATTTTATAATACATGGAAGTTTTGGAAGTCCATTTGGAAATTGGTTTAGTTGGTTGCATGATTTTATATCGTCAGATGAAAAACAAGTATATGTACCACAATTTCCAATAGGGGTAGGATATCAAAATTATGAAAATTGGAGTAAATTACTTAAATATTATTTAGATTTAGGATTGATAAATAAAAATACAACAATTATTGGACATAGTATTGCACCAGTATTCATATCAAAATTTTTAACTCAAAATAAAGTAAAAGTTAAAAATTTAATATTTGTATGTGGATTTAATAATTATTTAGGGTTAAATGAAGAATATGATAATGTAAATAAATCAATGTATTTTGATAACCTGCAAGATGTGAAACAATATGCAGATGAAATTATTTGTTTCTATTCAGATAATGATCCATATGTAAAATATGAAGTTGAGAAAGAATTCGCAGACACAATTGCAACAGAACAAATTTTAATACCAAATGGTGGACATATTAATAGTGAGAGTGGATATGATACTTTTGAAGATATTGTAAATTATTTATAGTTAATTGATATAGATGTTATTTATATTAGATTAAGGAGGAAATAAAGTGAAAAATGTTATAATTACAGGTGCAGCAAATGGTGTAGGAAAAGCGATAGCAAACATGTTAAATGAAGAAAGATTAATATTGATTGATATTGATGAGAATAATTTAAAACAAGTAGCAGAAGAAACAAAATCAAAATATTATACTTGTGATGTTTCAGATGATAAACAAATAACTAATATAATTCATGATATAAATAAAAATTATGAGAAAATTGATTGCTTGATTAATTGTGCTGGTATGTGGATTTCAGGAGATATATCAAAACAAGAAGAATTAAATTACAAAGAGATGAATGACTTATCAAGAGTAAAACATGTTATTGATACAAATGTATTTGGTGTAATTGCTATGATAAAAAGTATATTTCCTATAATGAAGAAACAAGGGTATGGACAAATAATCAATATTAATTCACAAAGCGGTGTAATGTGCGAACCACCATTTCCTATTTATAATGCATCAAAAACTGGAGCAAATGCATTTAGAAAAGCTATTCAAAATGATTTAGCACAAAACAATATAAAAATAACAGATGTATGCCCTGGATTAATACAAACTGATTTTTATAAAAGGGCAAATAATGAATTGCCAGAAAGTGTAATGAATACAGGATTAACAGCAGAAGATGTCGCAAAAACAGTCAAATATGTTTTTGATTTGCCACATGAAATAACAATACCTAGTATTGAAGTTCGACATATAAAAAATTATTGATGGGAGAAAAATAAATTGAATATAGAAATTAATAAAGTAAAGATAATTGTAACAATACCAATAGAAAATGTTGATGAAGTGAGAAATGCAATATGTGAAGCAGGAGCAGGAGTAATTGGTAACTATACTCATTGTTCAATGTCTACAAAATGTGTAGGAACATTTAAACCAACTGATGAAGCTAATCCATATATAGGAGAAAGAAATAATTTAGAATTTGTAGAAGAAGAAAAATTAGAAGTTGTATGTGATGTTAATATAGTCAAAAATGTGATTTCTAAACTAAGAGAAGTTCATCCATATGAGGAGCCTGCAATAGATATTATTCCATTAATAGATGAAAATTTTTTTGATAAAGGAGAATAAAAACTATGAAAATTACAAAATATCCACAATCATGTTTGTTAGTTGAAACAAAAGGAAAGAAAATACTAATAGACCCTGGTACACTAAAATATAAAGAAGAATATTTTGATGTTTGGAACAATGTTGATATTATATTAATAACACATAAACATCCAGACCATTGTAATACAGAAATATTAGAAAAAATAAGTAATAATATAAAAATATATTCAACACAAGAAGTTCAAGATGCAAATAAAACTTTAAATATAAACATTATAAAAGAAAATGATATTATAGAATTAGATAGTATAAAAGTAGAAGTAGTACATGCGTTGCATGGGTATCAACCATTATTAAAAGGTGCAAAAGAGATAAACAAAAATGTAGGATATATCATAGATGATGGAGAGAACAGATTATATACAACAAGCGATACAATCTGCTTTAAAAATGATTACAAAGCAGATATTCTATGCATTCCTGTAACAGGATATGGATTAACAATGTCAGCATTTGAAGCAGCTTTATATTCAAAAGAAGTAGGAGCAACATTAACAATACCAATTCATATGGATAATCCAATATTTCCACCAGATTTTAAATTTATAGAAGAAATGTTTAATAAATATGATGTAGAATATGAAATATTAGAGAATGAAGAAAGTATTGAAGTAGAATAATTATATTTATAAGTGATGATAGAAGGAAGTAACGAATTATAGAAAAAGAAAGAATAGCACATCTTAATTCAACGGCTTGTTATTTAAAAAAAGATAATAAAGTATTAATGATTAAATTTTCAAAAAAATGGCGGACAAGTATATGCTCCACCCGGAGGAAAATTTGAATCAGGTGAAACACCTTTAGATTGTATAATTAGAGAATATTATGAGGAGACAGGTTTAACATTAATTAAACCCAAATTACAGGGAATATCATATTGGAAAGACTCAAAAGAAGGAATAATATTCATTTATACTGCTGAAAAATTCGAAGGAAATTTAAAAGAGTTATCTGAAGAAGGAAAATTAGAATGGATAGACATAGAAGATTTGCCAAATATAAAGCAATTTGAACAAAATGAGAAATTTACGCCTTATTTATTTAAAGATGAGTTATTTGAAGGAAAGTTTTTGCTAGGAGATAGTTGCAAAGTCTTAAATTATAAAAAAAGTAAAATGTAAATCATAACCGCCCGTAAAACGGGTGGTTTGCTCTTAGCCTAGAAGGCTTTTGTACTGGCACTTCTGGGCTTAAGCCCTACTGAACGGTTTGCCAACCGCATTTCCTTCTCAGGCTGCCACTTAAGTGGTCCTAATCCTTTTTTTATTTTTCTTTCTTTTTCCTTTTCTTCTTTTTCAAATGGGTCTACATATTCTTTTATACTTATCTGATCTGTTGCTATATCTTCCTGTAATTGTTTTTTTATATATTCTTCTATTGCTTTTTTATTTTTGCCTACTGTATCTACATAATAGCCTTGACACCCAAAATGCCTATTCCCATATTTATATTTTAAATTTGTATGTCTATCAAATATCATCAAACTGCTTTTCCCTTTTAAATATCCCATTATACTTGCCACTCTATACTTTGGTGATATACTTACAAGCATATGTATGTGGTCTGGACATAATTCTGCCTCTATTATTTCTATTCCTTTTTGCTCACATAATCTTCTTAATATTACTCCTATATCTTTTCTTATCTGTCCATATATTTGCATTCTTCTGTACTTTGGTGCAAATACCAAATGATATTTGCAATTCCATGTGCTGTGTGCTAAACTATTATTGTCTTTCATGACAAAATCCTCCTTTTTAATTTTATTTGCGGTTGGCGACCACATCTATTATATCAAAAAGGAGGATTTTTTCTACCAATAGCTAGAAGCTTTTAGAACACCGCGTAAAACACGGGGTTTTCATAAGCCAATAAATTACAAGACTGGTTTGATAAAAATTCTGGAAGATTTTTTGTTTAACATTGTTTTTTCATAGAACATGCACTATAATAGAGAATATTAAATATTGTGCTTTTACTTTTAATGTTCTCTATATTGAATGGAGGCAGAACTATGGTAAAAACTTCACAAAACCAGCCAGTAAAGAAAAAACGAAACACCAGAGGGATGGGATCTATTAGACAAAAAAATGGTGGATATGAAGGAAGAATAACAATAAAAGTAAATGGCAAATCAAAGCAAATATCTTTATTTAATAAAGATAAAAGAATTCTAGTACAAGAAATGATAAAAGCAAAACAAGAAGCAAACGATAATGAATATGTTGAAAAAGATAAAATAACATTAGAAGAATGGCTAAAAAAATGGATTCGTATTCATAAAAGACCGTTTGTTAAACCTAGAAATCTACAAGGGTACATTGAAAAAATTAAAACAAATATCATTCCCTATTTAGGTGATTATCCTATGCAGTCTTTAGATAGATTAATTCTTCAAGAATATTTCTCTGACTTAACAACAGGAAATGAAAAGAAAGGTATAAAAAAATATTCTCCCAAAACTATAAAAGATATAAAAAGTATTTTGAATATGGCATTTACGGATGCTGAAATAGATAAGATAATAAAATTTAATCCTATTCCAACTATTCGTACACCAAAAGTTCAAAGAAAGAAAAAGAAACCTACAATATCACCTTTAGAGCAACAGCAATTAATAGAAATATTACTTTCTGAAACAAATGGACTATGCTACATTTTTATAATGAATACAGGTGTCAGACCAGGAGAAAATGGTGGTATGAAATGGAAACATTATAGCTATGAAGATGCTAATGTAAAAGTAAGAGATAATTATGGAAAAGTAACCTATTATGATGATAATTTTGAAAAAATTGAATCTAAATTTGAAGAGAAAGACTTGAAAACACCATCTAGTTATAGAAATATACCATTACAAAAATGGCTAAATAATATGATGTATGCATATATGCAGCATATTATGGAACAAAGAGGCTATACTAAAAAAGAACAGTTAGATGATGAGTATATTTTTATGAATAGTTTAGGACATGCTTTAAGTAGTGATTATTTATGGGATACACTTGATAAGATTTTGAAAAGACATAATTTTAAACATTTAAGTGTATATCAATTAAGACATTTATTTGCAACAAGATGTATAGATGTAAATATACCTGTAAATCAGATAAAACAATATTTAGGACATGCCTTAGCTAGTACAACTATGGATTACTATGTTGAATATGATGAAGATACAAACAAAGCTGAAATAGAAAAGCTAGAACAAGTAAATAATATTCAGGTAGTGCCAGAGTTTTTAAAGGGAATGGAACAGATAATGTCTATATCGAAAAATACAGTTTAAGGGACATTAAAGGGACATTGACAAATTTGTATAAAAAATCGAAATATTAAATACTTCCGAAATGGTTGCAAGAGTAAAAATATATAATATTTAAAAATCATAAAATTAGTGAGAACTGGTCGGGCTCATAACTCTAAGGCGAGTTTGAAATGATTTTGCTTTACAATTTTGATTTAATCGTTACAGCTTGAGTGGTTGTAGCGATTTTTTCTATTCCTCAATTAGTTAACAATAATGACTAAAAATAGGCATTTTATGTGAAATTGGGGAAAAGTTGGGGAAGAAAATCTCCCAAAACATTTATATTTCTAATAAAAATTCAGTAAAAGACTATGGGAAACCTAATTTTATAAATAGTAGTCTTTTACGTTACAACATATAATCGTTGGAACAAAATTAAGGATTTTGACAACGATTTATTTTTATCGTGAAAAGTCTAATGACTTTAGTGAAATCTGAAAAAAGATTTTAGACTAATTTTTGTTGTGGTAGTAGCAAGTGTTCTAAAGCATTTCCTGCATTTCTATTATGAGAAATAATAGGATGCACATAGAAATTAAATGTTGTTGTAATTTGTGCATGCCCTAATCTTGCTGCCACGACTGCTACATCTATATTTTGTGATATTAAAAGTGTAGCATTTGTGTGTCTTAATCCGTGAAAATTAATTACAGGTAGTCCTATTTTGCCAACATATTTTACAAACCATTTGCTTATTGTAGAAGGATGCATAGGTTTGCCATCGGCTTGTACAAATAACCTATTAGAATCAGTCCATAATTCACCACAGAACGATTTTTGTTCATCATACCATAACTTATATTGCTCAAGTAGAGAAACAACGAAATCCGGAATTGCAACTTCTCTGATAGAACTTTCTGTTTTAGGTGTTTTTGTAAATACACCTTTGTCAGCTAAATATTGACTAGAACGATTTATACTTACTATACCAGTTTTGAAATCTACGTCTTGCCATTCTAAGCCCATAAGTTCACCAAGTCTTACACCAGTAAATATTGTTAAGATGATTGCAACTTTGTATTTAATTTGTTCTTCACCAAGTAAGGATAGATTGTGTAATAATATTTTACATTGCTCATCATCATAGTATCTTCTTTTTGGCTTTCTTGCTTTTGGTGGTTGAACACGTTCGGCAGGATTAGATATAATTAGCTGCCAATAAACTGCTTTATGAAGCATTGCTCTTAATAATCTGTGATGTTCTAATATTGTTTTACCAGATAAGGGTTTTAATGTTTTCTTACCATTGTTACCTTTTTTTCTAACTAACTGGGTATCTCTACTAAGTAAATCATAAAAATGCATGATGTCAGTTGGTTTGATTTTGTTAATATAGAAATGTCCAAAGTAGGGTAGAAGTCTTGTTTCTAATATTCTACAATATCTCTTGTATGTTGATGGTGCTAGTTCTTTTGAACCATAATCTCTTTTCCATATTTCAGTGAATTCAGAAAATTTTAAGGATTTGCCTTCTACAAATATTCCGTTTTGAACATTAGCAACGAATTTTGCTAGTTCTATTTCTGCTTCTTTTTTGGTTCCGTGTATTGTGTTGGTTTTCTTTATAGGTTTTCTTTGCAAGTCGTATCCTGCAAGACATACTAGTCTGTAACTATTTTTTCCTCTTTTTTCAATACTCCAAGCCATTACCTTTTTCACCTCCTTTCAGGCATACCTATGTGTGGGAGGGGATGTATACATCTGTTAACAATATAAATTATATAATAAATGATAACAAAATGCAATAGATAACAAAAATAAACTTTAAAAAATTATATATAAAGATATGTCAAAATTTGTCAAAAGTTGTCGTATCAATGAATTGCTGGACTTTTAACAGAAAATGTGATATAATGCGACAAAAGATAAAGGAGGAATGAAAAATGTCATTAACAAATGCATATTTAACTTCAACTAAAAATTTAGAACCTGTAATAAATGCTGTACTAACAGCAAAGGCACCAGATAGATTTACATACAAATTTTTAGAAGATTTAGGATTTAAAAGTAGCAATGATAGACTATATATAAATTTGTTTAAAGCATTAGGACTATTAGATGAAAGTGGTTCACCAACAGAAAGATATTATAGATTTTTAGATCAAGGAATATATAAAGAAGTTTTAGCTGAAGGAATTAGGGAGGCCTATGAGGATTTATTTAATATAAATATAAATGCTCAGTCATTATCTACAGATGAGGTAAAAAATAAATTAAAAACACTTACTCAAGGGCAAAAGACGGAAAAAGTTATTTCATTAATGGCGATGACTTTTTCAGCATTATGTTCAATAGCAGATTGGAATGAAAAAGAAAATAAAACTAAAATTGTAGAAATTCAGACTAAAGAGGAAGTAAAGAGTCAAGAGCCAAAGCCTGTTGAAGAAAAAATAATTTCTAACTCTAAAAAAGAAAAGTTAGAATTACATTATGATATTCAAATTCATTTACCAGAAACTAGAGATGAATCTGTTTATGATGCTATTTTTTCAAGTATGAAAAAACATTTATTTTAGAGGAGAAGATTAAATTGGAAGATCAGATATATTCATTTGTTTTAAGAGGAAATTTGGCTAAAGTAGCTATGGAAAGGACAGAATTACTAGGTAGATCTAATAATTCTAATTACATTGATTCAGAGATTGCTGAACATTTATCAATAGATTTGTTAGATGAAGAACATGTAATAATATCCAAAAAGATGGCTTCGGTTTATGTTGCGATTACTTCTTTTGAAAATATGGTTAGAGATTTTATTGCAAAAACACTATCAGAAGAAAAAGGAGAAAATTGGTGGGAAGAATCAGTATCAGAAGCGATAAGAAAAAGAGCTGAGAGTAGAAGAAAAGAAGAGGAAAAAATAAAATGGCATCAGCAAAGGGGAGACAGATTACTAAATTATACTGAAATGGGAGATTTAAACAATATAATTCAACAAAACTGGAATGAATTTGAAGACTATTTAATATCTTTGGATTGGGCAAGACAAATTATAAATACATTGGAAAGATCTAGAAATGTTATAATGCATGGTGGAGAACTTGGAGATAGAGATATAGAAAGAGTTGGAACTAATATAAGAGATTGGATAAATCAAGTTGGATAAAAAACAAGTACATTTTGTACTTGTTTTTTACTTATCTTGCTCATCAACCCATTTAGCAAATTCTTCGTTAGAAATTTTACCAGAACAAACATCCTTATACATTTGTTTTCCGATTTTTCTATATTGTTTTAAATCTTCTTGATACATATCTATTTCAGGATTTCGAGATGCACGAAGTTGTTTTCTACTTCCGATTTTTCTATATTTATTATAGGTTGTATCATTTTCTTTTTTTCTCTTTTGATATTCTTTATTTCCAATATTTTTACAGGTCATATTATTTTCAATTATTCTATCACAATATGTAACATTTTCTTTCGAAGTTAGAAAGTATCTTTTGCAATTACCACATATTTTAATATGCATTTTATTTACTGCTACTACATTGAATAGTGTGATATAAAAACTGGTGAATAAATTATTAGTTTCAAATTGTTGTAAACTATTAAGTTTTCTTCCAGTAGGGTCTATTTCTTCAATAGCAGAAATTAAAACATTTATATCCTCAAGTCCAATCAATTCTTTTCTTATAGGAAAATCATTATATTGATAATCTAATAAGTCTGTTGAATGAAAGTCTTGTTTAAATTCTGCAAAAGTATCTTGATATAATTGATTATATAAGAAGAATTTTTGCTTATAAGTTAAATACTTCATATCAAAAGGATTATCAATGCAATAAACAAAATTAATACATTTCTTGAAAATACTTTGATAATATATTAAATTTTCTTTTTCTGTATCATAGTATTTTTTAGCTATTTCTATTATTTCATTTACTGGATATAAGGTGTCTAATTCAATATATTTAATATCTTTGTTATCTAATTTATCTATAAAATAATCAAAGAAATTTATAAAAAATAATAAATAATCATTAAATATATCAAAATCATAACTTATAAAATCTAATAGAGAAAGATCATAATGTTCAACAGCAGTGGTTGGCTCAAAAACTATATAACCTTTTAATTCTTCTATGTTATCTTTAAAAGAAAGTGGCATAGTATTAGCAGTCCTATCTATTTCTACTATTGATTTCAATTCATTAATTATTTCTTCTCGTTTTGATTCAGAAGTTGCATTTTCAAGTTCTAAAACCAATTGTCCAAATCTATCATTAGGTGGGATAGTTCCTAAATTTGCTAAATACTTATTATTATTGTTACTAATAGGCTTACTCAAATATGCTCCAGAAGTATGGATAAATATTTGAGAAAAGTATGAAGCATCAAAGGATATACCTATTTTATTTTTTCTTTCCATATATAATCTCCCTTGTTAACAAATTGTAAAATAACCAAAAAATTCATTTTGATAACTGAATTTACTAAATTTAATAGGATTTTATCATAAAGCGTGGTAAAATTCAATTAGTTAACACAAAAAACTTTATAAAACTTGTTAACAAAGATTTATAACTTAAAGGAAAGGAGGACAATGTATGGGACTACAAAAAGTTCAAAGAAGTACACTAACAATGAAAGAAGCAGCAGAATATTTAGGAATATCTTATTGGCTAATAAATCAATTAGTAAGAAGAAAACAGATACCATGCTCCAAAGTTGGTGGAAAATTTCTATTTAGAATTCAAGTATTAGATGAATATCTAAGTAGGAAAGAAAAAGAATCAATTAAATATTAATTGAAAGAAAGTGAGGAAAGGAGGCTATGTATGAAATACCGTGGTTCAAAACAGAAACTACAATATTTTCGAACAGGAAAATTCAAATAATTCTAAATCTTCCAGAAGGTGACACTTATTTTAGAGTGTGGATTCAGTTAATCGCATTAGCAGTTGAATGCAATAATAAAGGAAGATTAGAAGTTGGAGAAAACAATCCAATGACAATTCAAAATTTTTCAAAGATTATGGGAAAATCTAATAAAAAAATTGAAAAAATTTTGAAAAAGTTTCTAGAATTAGGAATGTTAAAAAAAAGAAGGGAAAACATTTCTAATAAAAAATTGGGACAAATATCAAAGTATTGAAAAGTATGAAAAATATCAAATACAAAACAGAGAAAGACAAAGAAAATATCGTGAAAAGCATAAAAGTGAAATTGAAAAAAGTAACGTTATACAAGCGTTAGGTAACGGAGAAGAAGAAAACAAAAAAGATTTAGAAAATAATAAAGAAAAAAATATAAGAGAGGAGAACGAGAATGGATTTAGACAATACAAAATCTAATGAAATTATTCACAAAGAGTTCAAAAAATGTGGATTTTGTGGCAAAGAATTAATACCAATAGGACTTGATTATTTATATGCAAATATTTCTCCAGATGCAATTAAATACGAAAGATGTAATTGCAATGAGGCACAAGAATACTGGAACAATGTAGATAAGCAAGAATATGAAATAGAAAAAAGAAAACACTATAAAAATATCATAAATAAAATCTACAAGAAGAATTATGTTGAAGGAAAATTTCAAGAACAAAACCTTGAAAATTTTAATATTAATTCGGGGAATGAAATGGCAGTAAAAGTTGCTAAAGATTATACAAATAAAAGTATAGAAAAAATGCAAAATGATGGACTGATAATAACGGGCGAGTCAGGAGTTGGAAAGACACATTTAGCAGCATCAATTGCTAACAAATTAATTGAAAATGATAAGATCGTTTTTATGGGAAGATTAACAATGTTATTGGACATGATCAAGGAAACATTTAGAGACAATACAAGGTCAGAAAATGAATTAATAGAACTATATTCAAATGTAGATATGATTATAATTGATGATCTTGGAACAGAAAAAATAAGCCAGTGGGCATTAGAAAAATTGTATACAATAATTCAAAATAGAAATGAAAATAGATTATCGATAATAATTACAACAAGGTTTGATAAACATGGATTAATAGAAAGATTTAGTCAAAGTCAGGATGAACAATTAGTAGATGCAATAATATCAAAATTATATCAAATGTGTTATGGAATAACACTAAAAAAGGTAAAAGAAAAAGAGTTAGTATAAGCCGCAAAACTAAAATACTAACCCAAATCTTTATACAATTATTGTAGTACAAAAATATAAAAAAGTAAATAGAAAATGAAAGAAAAAAGTACTTGGATTTTAAAATAAAAGTCCAAGTATTTTTCAAAATATTGTGAGTATTTGATAGAAAAAGTAAAGGTTTTAGTACTAAAAAAGAGTGCATTATTGTCCTAACAAGCAATGAATTTCGTCAGCTCGAAATTCTAAATGGGGAAAATCCCCAATCCCCTTTTTAAATGAGAGGAGAAAGCAAATGGCAACAACAAAAATATGGAAAGTACAAAAGAGATTAGATCATGTAATTGATTATGCAACAAATGAAGAAAAGACAAGAAAAAATTCTAACGGATATGGAATAGATAAATTTGATAGTATCAGACAAGTAATGACATATGCAACTAATCCAGATAAAACAGAAAAACAATTTTATACAACAGGTATAAATTGTGAAGTAAAAGATTCAGTTAAACAAATGCAACTTGTAAAAATGATATATGGGAAAGAAAATGGTATATTAGCATTTCATGCTTATCAATCTTTTAATGAAGGAGAAGTTACTCCAGAAATAGCGCATGAAATTGGAGTAAAACTTGCAAATGAAATGTGGGGAGACAGGTTTCAAGTTGTTGTATCTACACACTTAAATACAGAACATCTTCATAATCATTTTGTAATCAATTCGGTTTCATTTAAAGATGGAAAAAAGTATTATAGCAATTTAACGAATACAGCATTGCTAAGAAAAACATCAGATGAAATATGTGAGGAATATGGCTTAAGTGTTTTAACAGAAAAGACTTGTAAATCAGGAATCAATTTTGAAAATTTTTATAAGAAATCTATGAGAGATTCAGACTATTATAAATTTGCAAAAGAAGATATAGATTATGCTATAAAACATTCATATACTTTAAAACAATTTCAACAGATGTTAGTATCAATGGGATATAACTATTATTATAGAGCAGATAAATTAAGTGTGAGAAGAGAACCATACAAAAGAAATATAAGAGTTGAAAGAGCATTCGGAGAAGAGTATTCATTGGAAAATATCAAAAGAAGAATTTTTGGAAATGATTATATAAAATCAGAAAAAATACTTCCTTATATGGTAGTAAAAAACAGACATTTTACGACAAGAAATAAAGTAAAAAAGAAATATAAACCAAAAGGGATTGTTGCATTGTATTACTATTATAGATATTTGCTAAAGTTATATACCAAAAAGAATATACAATATAAATTGACTCCTGAAATGAGAGCAGAAGTAAAAAAGATGGATGAGTATTCGGAAAGAATTAGATTTTTATGTAAGTATAAGATTGAGACTATGAGTGATGTTGATAATATTAAAGAACAGAAACAGGAAGAAATGCAAAAGATATTAAATATAAGAAATAGATTATATTATAAAAGACAGAAATTAGATAATGAAAGTGAAAAAGATAGTGTTACTAAAGAAATAATTGATGTTACTTCTGTTTTAACAAAGGTTAGAAAAGAGATTAAGTTGTGCGATGAAATTTATGATAATGTGCCAAAGATGAAGGAGCAATTAAAAGAACTAGATGATAAAGAAAAGCAGAAGATAAAAGAAAAAGAACAAGAGAAAAAATTAAAAGAGAAGAAGAAAAAAGATAGAAGGTATGATAGATAGGGCTGGTACAGAAATGTATCAGTCTTATCTGTTATATGTGTTCTAAAACAAATATAACAAAAAAACTTGACAAACAATTAAAATTGTGTTATAAAATATTTAGAACAAATGAGAGGAGGCTTATATGAAGCTAGAAGATGTTGCGGATGTACATATTGGAGTGGTTCTTAAAAGAAAAGAAGCTGTATATAAAGGAAATAAAACAAATAAATATAAAGTTTTCAATATAAGATGCTACGAAGAAAAAATAGAATATGATGATTTCCATAGTATGGAAGATTTAGGTGACTACGTTACACAAAAAGGAGATTTGATTTTTAGACTTTCTTTACCTAGTAAAATCATCTTAGTAGATAAAAAAACAGAAGGATTATTAATTAATAATTTATATTGCATTATAAGGTGTGATAATAAAAAGATAAATAATGAATTTTTAAAGTGGTTTTTAGAAAGTAAAGAAGTAAGTAGACAAATAGAAACAATTATTATTGGGACTGCCGTCAAATCAATTCCAGTTGCAAAATTGAGGCTAATAGAAATTCCAAGTATAACATTTAAAGAACAGGAAAAAATATCAAAATTGATTTCTAGTTGGAATAAACAAAAAAAATTATATAATCAAATGATAATAGAAAAAGATAATTATTATAATTCAATAGTTAATAAAGTAATAAATGGGGGTAAAAAATAAAATGAATGAAAAACAATTACAGGATAAAATAAACGGAACAATTTGGTCAGCTTGTGATACTTTAAGAAGTAGTATACCAGGAGGAAACTATAAAGATTATGCATTAGTAATGCTATTTATTAAATATTTAAGTGATACATATGAAGAAGAAAAAGAAAAAGCAAATGAAATGTATAAAGGGAATGAACAAATGATAGAAAGATATCTTTCTAGAAGTAAATTTATATTAAAGGAAGAATGTACATTTGATTATCTATATAGCAAAAGAAATGAAGATAATATAGGTGAAATTATAAATAAGGCATTAGAAACAATAACAACTTTAAATGGTGTTAAATTATTAAATTTGTTTGCGGGTGTGGATTTTAATAGTGAAGTTGTATTTGGAAAAAAGAAAGAAAAAAATGCAATATTAAAAACTTTATTATCTGATTTCAATAATGATGATATAGATTTAAGGCCATCTAAAATAGGAAATTTGGATGTTATAGGAAATGCATATGAATATTTGATTGCAAGATTTGCTGGAGATTCAGGAAAAAAAGGAGGAGAATTTTACACTCCAGCTGAAGTTTCAACATTACTTGCAAAATTAGTTGAACCAAAAGAAAATGACAGAATATATGATCCAGCTTGTGGGTCAGGGTCATTACTATTAAAAGCAGCCAAAGAAGTTAAAGATAAAAAAGTTAGCGTATATGGACAAGAAAGTAATAGTTCGACTTATAATTTATGTAGAATGAATATGTTTTTACATGGTGTTAATGATGCTCATATTGAATGGGGAGATACTTTAGCTAATCCATTGCATTTAGAACATGATGATTTAATGAAATTTGATGTAATAGTATCTAATCCTCCGTTTTCATTAGACAAATGGGCTAAGGGATTTGAAATAGGAAACACTGAAACGATAAGAGATGGAAAAAAGAAAGATACATTTAAGATGGAAGCATCAATGGATCCATATAATAGATTTGTTTATGGAGTACCTCCAAAAAGTATAGGAGATTATGCATTTGTGCAACATATGTTAAAAAGTTTAGCAGATGATGGACGAATGGCAGTAGTTTTACCCCATGGGGCATTATTTAGAGGTGCATCTGAAGGAAAAATAAGAAAAGGAATATTAGAAGATAATTTAATTGATGCTGTTATCGGTTTACCAGAAAATCTATTTTACGGAGTTTCAATACCAGCTACAATAGTTGTATTTAAAAAGAATAGAATTAGAAAAGATGTATTATTTATTGAGGCAAGCCGTGAATATGCAAAGGGAAAAAATCAAAATACATTAACAAAAGAAAATATCCAAAAAATATTAGAAATATATAAAAATTACAAAGAAGTTGAAAAGTATTCTCACGTTGCAACTATGGATGAGATTAAAGAAAATGAATATAACTTAAATATTAAAAGATATGTGGATACTTTTGAAGAGGAAGAAGAAATTGATATAGAGGAAACTAAGAAAAATATTGAAAAAATAAATGAAGAACTTCAAGTATTAGAAAAAGAATTACAAGAATCATTAAAAGAGTTAGAAATATAAAAAATATTTGCAAAAATGAATAAAATAGGAGATAAGTATGAGGGATTATAAAAGAGTAAAATTAGGAGAAATAACTAGACATATTGGTGGTACACCTTTAGAAAAGTATGTAGATGTTGAATCAGATTATAAATTTATTTCCATTGGAAATTATACAACAAATGGTGAATACATAGATAATGGAAGTAGAATAAAGTATAATGAAAAAACAAAAGAGAAAATTTTAAGCAAAAATGATTTGGTCATGGTTTTAAATGATAAAACTACAGAAGGAAAAATAATAGGAAGTACAATATTTATTAATGAAGATAATAAATATATATACAATCAAAGAAGCGAAAGAATAATATGTAATAATGAAGTTAATCCAAGATTTTTGTGGCACTATATAAATAGTTTTATATTCAAAAAAGAAGTGCTAAAGAGAATTCAAGGAGGAACACAAATATACGTAAACTATAAGGATATTGAGAAAATAGAAATTAATCTTCCAAATTTGAAGGAACAAAACAATATTGTTGACGTTTTAGATGGTATAGATAGTATTATTGAAAAACATGAAAAAATAATAGAAAATCAAAAAATATATAAAACAGCATTAATGCAAAAATTATTGAACAATAAATAAAAATTAAATTTATGGGGGCAAATTAAATGGGAGAAAAAATACCAATAGCTAATGAAATGTCTACAAGTCAAAGACCTGCTATAGAAGTATTACAAAAATTAGGGTATAAATACATATCTGAAGAAGAAAATAAAAAGTTAAGAAACTATATTCTAACAGATGTAATATTTAAGGATACATTAGCTAAAAAATTAAATGAAATAAATAATTATGAATATAAAGGGGAAAAATATAAGTTTTCAGCAAGTACAATAGGACAAGCTATTAAAGATTTAAATGAAGATTTAGTAACTGGACTTATTAGTACAAATGAAAAAATATATGATTTATTAACATTGGGAAAATCTTATCAAGAGAACATGGTAGATGGTACTAAAAGATCTTTTGATATAAAATACATAGACTTTGAACACCCTGAAAATAATGATTTTTATGTTACAGAAGAATTTTCAGTGTTAAGAATGAATGGTAAAGATTATGCGAGACCAGACATTGTTTTATTTGTAAATGGAATACCATTAGCAGTAATAGAATGTAAAGATGCATCAGTACCAATAATTCAAGCTATTTCTCAAAATATAAGAAATCAAAAACCAGATTATATTCCTCAACTATTTAAATTTATACAAATAGTTATGGCAGCTAATAAAAATGAAACGAAATATGCTACTTGTGGTACGCCAGATAAATTTTGGTCAACATGGAATGAACAATATGTGGAAAGACAAAATGAATTACTAAATAAAACTGTAATTGGTAGACAAGTAACAAAGCAAGATAGAGATATAATTTCATTATTTGAAAAAGAAAGATTTTTAGAATTAATAAAATATTTTATAATTTTTGAAGCTGGAAAAAAGAAGATATGTAGATATCAACAATATTTTGCAGTAAAAGCAATGTTAGAAAGAATAAAACATTACAAAAAAGGTGGAGTTGTTTGGCATACACAAGGTTCTGGTAAATCAATAACAATGGTATATGTAACAAAAAAATTGATGGAGGATAAAGAAATACAGAATCCACAAGTAGTTATAGTTACAGATAGGGTAGATTTGGATAAGCAAATTCATAAGACATTTAACAGAATAGGAGTAGAGGCAGCAAGAGCAACAACAGGGAATAATTTAACAGAATTAATCAAAAATGAAAAAATAAGAGTTATAACAACAGTTGTAAATAAGTTTGAAACAGTAGTAAAATCAGGAGTTGCAGTAGATGCACCAAATACATTTATATTAGTTGATGAAGGACATAGAACTCAATATGGTGAGATAAATAGAAGGATGCAAGAAGTATTCAAAGGAGCAATTTATATTTCTTTTACTGGAACACCTATTATGAAGAAAGATAAAAATATCTTTGATAAATTTGGAGGATTAATACATAAATATTCTTTAGATGATGCTTTAAAAGATAAAGCTATAGTTCCACTGATATATGAGGGAAAAATGGTTGATCAAGAAGTTTCAAAAGAAGCTATTGATATGAGATTAGATATGTTAACAAGAAATTTGACTCCCGATCAAAAAACTGAAGTCATGAAAAAATGGAGTAGATTTGAAAAAGTTGCCTCTTCTGAACAAAGATTAGAATTGATTGCATGGGATATAGCTAAAAATTATAATGAAACATTAAAGGGAACAGGTTTTAATGCAATGCTTGCATGTAATAAAAAGGTAGAAGCAGTAAAATATTATAACATTTTTAGAGACGAATTTCCTGAATTAGAAGTTGCAGTTGTAATATCTTCTCCAGACATGAGAGAAGGCGAAGGAAGTATTGATGAAGATACAGATGATATTGTAAAAAAATTTTATATAAATACTATTTCGAATTATAAAAATGAAGAAGAATATGAAGAAACTATAAAATCTAAATTTATAAATGGAGATATAGATATATTAATTGTTGTAGATAAATTGCTTACAGGATTTGATGCACCAAAAGCTTCAACTTTATATTTGGACAAACAAATAAAAGAGCATAATTTATTACAAGCTATAGCGAGAGTAAACAGACTTTGTGATGGAAAAGATTATGGCTATATAGTTGATTATAGAGGCCTTCTAGGAGAATTAGATAAAGCATTAACAATGTATCAAGAAGCAGGATTAGAAGAATTTAAAGAAGAAGATATAAAATCATCTGTATATTACATTGATACAGAAATAAATAATATGTTTGAAGCATATGAAGACCTTAAAGGGTTATTCAAAGATATAAAGAATAAAAATGATTTAGAAGAATACGAAATACTTCTAGAAGATGAAAAGATAAGAAAAGACTTTTACAATAAACTATGCAAATTTGGAAGCATGTTAGGCATAATTTTACCAAGTGACCAAGCTTATTACAAAGTTGGAAAAGAAAAAATAAGTGAATTAAGAAAAGCATTAGCTTTCTACCAAAAATTGAGAGCAACAGTAAAATTGAGATATTCTGAGACTATAGATCATAAAGAATATGAGGCTAAGATGCAAAAATTATTAGACAATTATGTAGTTGCAAAAGAAATGATGAGAATAACAGAACCAGTAGATATAACAGATGCAGAAAATTTTGATAAAGAACTAGAAAAAATGGGAACAGATAGAGGAAAAGCAGATGCTATTAGAACAAGGTTAACAAGAACAATAAGTGAAAAATCCAAAGCTGATCCAGCTTATTACAAGAAATTTTCTACAAGAATTGAAGAAACTATTGAAGAATATAGAAATAGAAGAATTACAGATAGTGAGTACTTACAAAAAATGCAAGATATCAAAGAAGATTTTAGGAAAGGAAATTCTGGAATTAGCTATCCAACTAATATAACAACAGAAAATTCAAGAGCCTTTTATGGAGTTATATATGATAAATTAATTCCAAGAATGAAAGAAAATGCTAACATAGAAGAAATAGGCGAAATTACTTTAACTATTCAAAGAGAGATTGAAAGTAAAATAAAAAGAGATTGGCATTATAATACAGATATTCATAACGAAATTGCTCAAGCAATAGATGATACAATATTTATGTATGCAACAAGAAAGAATATTAATTTAGACCTTGAAGAATTAGATAAACTAATAGAGGAAATTATAAATATAGCACTTATGAAATACTAAAGATTATGAAAGGATGGTAACATGAAAAAAGAATTTGTGGAATCTTATGGCGAAAAAATATATTTTCACATTCAAAGAAAGAATATAAAAAATATGAATTTAAAAGTTAATATTGATAAAAAAGTTACATTATCAATTCCAATGAACATGTCATTAGATAAAGCAAAAGACTTTGTCAGGAAAAAGGCAAATTGGATAAAAAAACAACAAGATTTCTATAATACATTTGCAGAACAAAAGGAGAATATAACTTTTGAAGATGGAGAAACAGTTTATTTGTTAGGAAAACAATATAAAATGAAAATTATTTCAGATAATAGTAACGATGTTGTTATAAATAATAAATATATTGAAATTCATATAAAAGAAAAATATATAGACAATAAAAGTTATATTAAAAAAGTTTATGAAAAATGGTTAAAACAATATGCTCTAAATGTTCTAGAAGAACTAGTGATAAAATATCAAGAAACATTAAAAAAATATGGTATAAAAATTCCTAAAATAGAGATAAGACGCATGAAAACAAGATGGGGAAGTTGTATACCAGCATGTAATAAAGTTATATTTAATTTGAATTTAATAAAAACTCCAATGTGTTGTATTGAATATGTTGTTTTACATGAATTATCTCATTTTAAGCATCAAAATCATAGTAAGAATTTCTATAATTTTATTACAATATTTATGCCTGATTGGAAAGAACGTAAGAAAATATTAGATGAAGAATTTATGGGAGTAGTATAAGTAATATTAGATGGAGTGTAAGGCATGGATAAGTTATTAAAAGAATACGAACAAGAATGTGCGATTTATAGCAAGAAAGCAAGTCTTATTTGGAAAATTGGCTTAGTTATAATATCTATAATGTATATTAAAATGTCATATGAAAGACACAATTATATTGAAATGTTTATTTTAAGTATGGTATTAGTATTGATTTTATATTTTGTGTGTTTATTTATATTTAAGAAAGCAGCACTAAAAAAAATTTATTGTAACGATAAATCAAAAATAAAAGCTAAAAAGTTTAAGGAATTGTTTAATGAAATAAATAAATACCAAAAGAATTGGATAACTGTTTATTGTAAGAAAAATAAAATAAATCAAATTTCAAAATTAGAAATTTTAAAAAACAGCTTGAGAGAGGAAAGAAAAGGTAAAGCAATTAGTTATATAAATCCTCTAATTATTGGAACACTTACTTTTACTATTTGGGAGATAGGATTGCAAAAGTTGAGTGAAAAAATAGGATTTATGAATACAACTTTTGTTGCTATTGCAGCAGCGATAGTGATTTCGATAATAATAGGAATTTTTAAAAAGGAATTTATAGAAAACAAAGAATTTGTTTTAGAATTTGATAAATACTCAAGTAATAAAAGGTTAGAAAAGCTATTATTATATGAAATATTAAAAACTAAAAAGTAAAGAGAGGTACAAAAAATGAAAGAAGAAAATAAAGGTGTAATCTATATTTTAACAAACCCATCTTTTCCTAAATATGTTAAAATTGGTTATTCGGATAATGTGAATAAAAGATTAGAAGAACTAAATAGAAGTGAATGCATACCTTTCGCGTTTAGATTATATGCTTATTATAAAGTCGAAAATAGACTATCTGATAAAAAGGTTCATGAATTAATAGATGGGTTAAATCCAGAATTAAGAAGTGTTGAAAATATAAATGGAAAAGAAAGAAAAAGAGAGTTTTATGCAATGCCAAAGGAACAGGCATATAGTATTCTGAAATCAATTGCAACTATAAATAATTTAGAAAATAATCTTGTATTAGTTAAACCAACTAAAGAAGAAATAGAAGATGAAGAAGAAGCAGCAGATATTGAGAATACTCCATTAAATTTTGAACAATTTTATATTAATAAAAATAAAAATTTGATAAAACTTCATGAAAAATTATTTGAAAAATTAAAAAAAGTGTATAATGAAGTTTATGAAGAGGTGACTCCTAATTATATAGCTATAAGAAATGAAAAGGGAAAAAATATATGTGAAGTACATATATATAAATCAAAAATTTTAATAATAACTAGAGAACCTAAAAATGAAGAACTTTTAATAGGTGAAAAAGTTCCAGAGAAATACTTATGGTCTTTAAATTATAGGGTATATTTTGATAATGAAAATGAAATTGATAAGATTATAGAAGTTTTAAAAGATGTTTATGATCAAATAAAATAATTCAAAAGATAAGCAAAGTAATAAAGTAATTGATTTTACAAAATTATTATGCTTTTTTATTTAGAAAGGAGAGATCAATGGACCTTATATTAAATATACTAGAACAAGATTATATTTCAGATGTTTATATTGGTGTAACGGGGATATTAGTAGCTATAGTTATTTTTATAGCCGAAGTAATAAAAGATCAAAATAATGAGCTTAACAAAAAAGTTATATTATATAGGACAAACATAAAAGAAAATATAATAGATGTATTAATAAAATTCTTTTATATGATAATAATTAACATGGTAAAATATAATCAAGATAGTGACATTTGTAATTTTTGTAATATAATTTATTTAATAACACATGGAATTTTATTAGTCTTTGTTTTAATGTCTATTTATAAAACAGGAAAAATGTTTTGGATAGCCCTAAAGCTTAATACGGAAAAAGATTATTTTAATGAAGAACTTGAAAAATACATATATAAAAAATCTATGGAACTTGAAAAAAGAGCTAATAACCAAAATAATAAAATGCATAAAAAAGAAGAAATTGAATTTAAAAAATTTCTAAAAGAGCAGGAAATATATTTTAATGATGAAAGTAAAGTTAAAGACACTTCTGATTATGAACCTATATATCCAATGAAAAATGGTATAATTGGAAAATATGATTATAAAAAACTAATTGAATTGTCTAACTATTTTAATAATCAAAAGATTAATGAAGAAAATTATCTGATTGAGAATAAAGATATTGTATTTATCTCAAATAGCATTGGAAAGAGAGTAAGCAAAAAAGAACCAATTTTTTATTGTTTAAAACAGTATAAAAATATTTTTAATAAATTGAGTGATATGGTTATTTATACAGACAATAAATTATTTATAAATGATGAAATTAAATTAATTAATAGTTGTTTGTTTAATATGGCATCTGAGTATGAAGAACCTGATGCTTATGATGAAAATAGTAGATTATTTAATTACTTTAAATATTTATATGATAATAAGCTTTATGGAATAAAGTCATTAGCATTGGTTAATATTGAAGAATATTACAGAAAAATATATAACAATTTTCCCAAAAATAGACAATTTACTAGATTTTTAGAGTCATTATCTTTTTTAGCTTATTCTAATGATGATTATGATGATTACGAATATATAAATAATATAAACTTTTATCTATATATTCATCAAATGGATGAGGAAGAAATAGAGATAAAGAAAATAGCATATAATTTTGCAAATAATATGTTTAAATTTAATTTATATTCAGTAAAGAAAAATTCAGATATAAGATATTATGATAATTTGATGTCTCTTTTATTAAAATTTGTTATATATTTAATGAAGTCATCAAATTACAGTGCTATGGATGTTTTATTTGATAATATATTAATGGAGAGAATTTATTATAAAGACAATGAGTTTGACGAATATGATGTTATAAACTTTCAATTTGCTTGTGGAATAATTTATTGCTTAATTATGTTATCAACACACAATAAAATAATAGAGACATCTTTAAATACAATTAAGCGAATGATTAACTATATAGAAAATTCTTTAATTAATTTATATGATGCATGGGATGCTACAGAATATTTCAGAAAATATTTTAATAAGAAAACTTGCATACAAAAGGTTTATGATAATTTTGACTTTGAATTCATTGACCATGAATATAAAAGTAGCTGGAGTGGTTGGTGTATTGATACAACAATCGTGCTCAAAGAGTTTTTATTTGTTTTTGAAATTGATTTTGTTAATATTAATTCAATAAATAAAAAACAGATTACTAGAAAAGATAAATATTTTTATGAAAAACTTTTAGAGTTAATAAATTCTAAAAAGTCTACTGAGCTGGATGAATTTTTAAATGTAAAATATAATAATAGTTCTATTGTAGAAGCATTAAATATTGCTATTCAGGAAGCAGAAGATAAAGAGAAAGAATATAATAGGAGTCATGATTTGGATAACAATAAAGTTGAACAATTCAAGAGATTAATTAAACAAAATATACAGAAAGATAGTGATTTTATTAACTCTTTGAGAAAATATAATAAAATAAAAGAAAGCAAAAGTAAATTGGAAAGAGCATTAGGTATAAATAAATTAATTCCTAGAGAGCTATTCTTTGAGAATGTTACTGGATATGAAAATATTGCTAAAAGTTATTGTGCTGCTTTAGATATTGGAATAGAAAAAGAGTATATAAAGAAGATTAACAAGATATCAAATAAATCAACAGAACCTTTAGAAGCAATTTTAGATCAGATAGATAATATAGAAGATTACATAGTCATATCGAATTATTTAAGTAAAAGTTACTTCAAGAAATTTGATTATGATTATAGCGAAAATGTGATTATATGTAAGAATAAAAAAATTCCAATAATAAATATACCTCAAATGGATGGAATATTTCTTTTAAGAAAAGAAGATTTGCCTACAATAATTTTTTGTGATTTTAAAGAAGAATGGAATCCGAAATTTATTGACGATAGCCTTTTTTTTGAATTTATTGATTGCTCAAAAGATGAAACTTTGCGAAAGGAAATATTAGAAAAATCATTATGGATAAAAGAAAAAGGAACTGAAGAAGAACAGGACAATTATTTAAAAGAATATTGTAGAATACGTCTATATCTAGCATATAAAATTATACAAAATAAAAATGCTAAAATTATTAAGTTTGAAATTGAATAGAACTAATGTATAAAATATATTTTTAAAGTGCAATTTTTATATTTTAAAGTGCAAAAATTGCACTTTAAATATTGATATTATATCAGGTAACTGATATAATATATATGTAGGAGGTATTTCTAATGGATAAAAAAGAAGATTGGAATTTAGAACTATCAGAATATATTAAACAAGGTGAACCAAATCGAGTAGAAAAAACTAAAACATGGGAAACAGCAATTGGTTTGCAAGATGTAGATAGATTAAAGCCTTCAAAATACTTGATAAAGACAGCTAAGGAACACATTGAAGGAACAATAGATATTGAAGAAGCAAAAACAAGAATAGATGAATATTATGAAGTTCAAGGTAGTAGAAAAAACTTTGAAAAAGAGAGCGAGGAAGCTGATAAAGTTGCAGTAAGGATTACAGAAATATTAAGTGAAAAAGCATTTAATTTTTCACCAACAGAATTATTAAATATTCATAAAAGATTATTTAAAGAGGTATTTGATGGAGCAGGAGTATATAGGGATTATAACTTTACTAAAAAAGAATGGGTGTTAAATGGAGATACAGTAATATATGCACCATTTGATACAATAAAAGAAACATTAGAATATGACTTCGACCAAGAAAAAAATTTTTTATATAAAGGATTAAGTTTAGATGAATCTATTAAACATCTATGTAGATTTACATCAAATATATGGCAAGTACATCCATTTTGCGAAGGAAATACAAGAACAACAGCAGTATTTATTATAAAATATCTAAGAACTTTTGGATTTAATATTAATGATGAAGTATTTGCTGAAAATTCATGGTATTTTAGAAATTCATTAGTAAGAGCTAATTACAAAAATTTTGAAAAAAATGTATTCGAGGATACTTCATTTTTAGAAAAATTTTTTTATAATTTATTAACAAATAGTAACTATGAATTAAAGAATAGATATACACATATAGATAATATTCAAAGTGCAAATGAAAATAAATTAAAGGGCAATAATTGCACTTTAGAAGAACAAGCAATTATAAATATATTAAAAGTAAATCCAGCAACAAACCAAGAAGAAATTGCAAAACAAATTAATAAATCTGTAAGAACTGTCAAAACATATATGGCAGAAATGCAAGAAAAGGGGATAATAGAAAGAAAAAATGGCAAAAAAAATGGAGAATGGATAGTGAACGAGTAATAGTAATTTATCAGATTAACATAAGAATAATATGATTTATTTCAAGATTTTTTACAGTAAAATATTAATTAAGGAGAAGAGAAATATATGAACGAAGACAGCACATATACTGGTATATTAGAATATAAAGGTACAAACTTCACCTTTATATTTGATAAAAAGATTTTAAAACTAATTCCACCTGAAGATAAGAAAAAGGAAGTTGAAAGTTGGTTTTGGAAAGAAATAAAAAAAGGTACATATATATTGGGAGATCCAGTATATATAAAAGACATTATTTATGGAATTTCTAATGAAACAAGACAAAAAATTATATTTATTCCTGCATATAATGATGTTAGTCGAATTAACTCTACTTTAATTGTAGATATAGAATATTATATAATAAGTAAATATGATAGAGAAAACATAGATAGAATTGCTATAAAAGGACCAGAAATTACATATATATTTCCCACAACTCTTGCATTAAATAAAATCGATTGGAAAGAAAATGGTATAATTAATTTAAGCACTAGATCATTTAATGAAACAACTACAGAAAAAGAAAACTTTTATATCGACAATAAAAAACTATCAATATATTTTGGAATTTCTATATCAAGTAGTTACAAAACGGGGAAATCTCCAATTGACTTAAGTTCAACTATGTTTATAGAATTTGAACCAACTAATGATTATCGATTTATAATTAAAATTTTAGATGTAGCAAAACAATTTATTCAGTATATGTGTTATAGAAAAAATATAATTTTTTCTAGTATAGAAATATCTGCTCCTACTACTAAAGGACTTCATGAAACATTTGCCAATTTATATCAAACACAAGAAAAAGGTACAATAGAAGAATATCCACTTAAAAAAGGAAAATTTATAAAATATGAATATTTAAAAGGAAGCATTGGAAAAATTATTAATGATATTGCTTCGAAACAAATTTATATAGAGCATATACCTGAATCTTACGAATCAGGTAGACATATTAATGCTAGTAGATTTGTAATGATTACAGCTGGTTTTGAATGGGAATTTAAAAGAAACTATCCTAATGGGATTAAGAAAAGGATACAAACAATAAAAGCTGAGCAAACTGTAACTGATATTATTGATAGTTTAATTAAAGGACATACTGGTAAAACAAAAGAAATATTTAAATATTTAGCAAAATTAATTTCGACGGATAACTTAGAATCAAGAATAATTACATATGGGCGTGATTATAACAATATTTCTACCATTTTTGGAAATCATTTATATAAATTAAATAATGAAGAACTTAAGTATAATGAAATGGGAAAAAGACTTGCAGATCAAAGAAATCATTTTGCTCATGGTGATATAGATAAAGAATTTATAGGATTATCATTATTAGACTTAATATATTTAGAATATATAGTTTATATTATTCAATTGAAATTTTATGGAATAGAAGATGACAAAATAAAGTTTGCAATAAATGATTTATTTAGTTGCCGTTTAGCACTGTAGTCTTCAATATAGTTAATAAGTATAATAAAAGTAAAAACTTAAGATAAAGATAGAGAATTTAAAAATTGATGTGAACTAAGTTGTGGAGGAAAAAATAATGAATAATGAGAAATTTTTAGAAGAAATAAAAGCTACTACACTAGAAGAATTAGAAATTATATATGAAACACAAAAGGATTTATTTTAGGAGAAATCTTGCTATCTAAAGAAGACATAGAAGAAAGGTAGGAAAAAATGCATTATTATTGCTATTGTATCAATGATAATAAGTGCAATAATAATATCATTGTTTTTATTAAATTTATAAAGTAAGTGAATGACAACTTACAAATTCTAAAAATAAAAAAGTGTGAAAATCGACTTATAAAAAGTCAAATTTCACACTTTTACAATTTTACTACAAAACAGGAAAATGTGGTAAATATGTATTATTCCTCAAAACATCCCATAATCAACTGAGAACCATCCACAAACCAATTTCTATAATACTTCTCATTCCAATAATCCAGATACCTCATAAAATCATCATACAACTTATCAAGTTGAGACTGAACAAACAGTTTATTATCCTTAGAAACATTATGCAAAATCTTCTCACATAACTTATCAAAATTCAAACTATGCTTATAATCTTCATCAGAAAGCTGGCAAAGCAAAGTATCTTCTCTATATAATAACCATTCTTTCAAAATATCATTTTCATTAACTTCTCTAAAATTAACCATATCTAAATTCCTCCTACACATATATAATCTTATTCAAAACAATCTCTTCAGCTCTATTTTTAAAACTATTCATAGCTTGAATCCATTCCATTTGATGATGTTCTTTTAGTTGCTCATTAATATTTTCAGATTCAGCAAATTGTTTTATAAGAAGATTAACTTTGTTATTAGCATTTTCATCTATATCTAGCAAATGTTGTTTCAAAGTACCACTAATAAGTAATTCAGTATAAAAAGGTATATCAAAATTCTTTAAATAATTTAACCTTAATCTTCCATACTTTCCAATATGACCATCAGGCTGTTTAGGCAAACACAAATCAGGAATAAAATAATCTCCTTCTCTATGATAAGTAATCTTATTATTCATATCAAAACCTCCAAAATAAATTTTTAGGTTTCCCATTGTAAATTTGCGATAAAAAAACACAAACTAAATTTGCAACAAAAACTACAAACTAATTTTGTAATAAAAATCACAAAACACATCTAAAATCCATCAAAAATAATTGGGGAAAAGTTGGGGAAAAACTTCTCCAAAAAGTTCAAAAAAATGCACAAATGTTCTAAAAACCATTTCCCCAATTTTTATTGAAATATCAGCCAAAACCCTTGATTTCACTAAATTACATAAACATTTCAAGCACATCTCATAACCCGAAGCCCATACTCATCCAACCACCACCCAAATCACCAAAAACATATTTAAAAAATAGACAACAAATGATATAATTATAAAAAAAGGAAAGGAAAAAACAAAAATGAATCAAAAAAATAGCAATGAAATAACAATAAAAATAAAAAGCAAACCAAACGAACTCTACAAAATACTAGAAGAAAAAGGATACAAAATAACAAAAAAATTCACAATGGACGACACATATTTCATACCCAAAGAAACAAAATTAGAAAAGAACAATGCAAGAAAAATCCTATCAAAAGCAGTACTAGTAAGAGACATCAAGGACCAAACATCAAACAAAAGAACAAAACTAATAACATTCAAAATCAAAAACTATGACAAATCCGGTAATATACTAAGCCAAGAATCAACAAATTGTAATATTCTAGAAATAGACGAAGCAAAAGAATTACTAAAATCAATAGGATATAAAGAAATTATGAATATAAAAGAAAATGACATAGTATACGAAAAAAATGGATTTGAATTAGCAATTAAAGATATAGAAAACGGTGACAATTTAATAGAAATAGAAGAAAAAGATGAATTAGATACCACAGAAAAATTAATCCAAAAAGTAAACGAAATAGGAATACCAATATATACAGATAACTATTTTGTAAAAAAAGCAGAAATAGAATTAGATAAAATCTTAACAAAAAAGGCTAATACAGAAAAATTCTATGACAACACCCAAAATATGGAACCAACTTATACTGTGAAAAAATTCCTAAAATTAAATATAGAGCCAGGAAACGCAATTGAACTAGGATGTGGAGCGGGAAGAGATACAGTACGATTAATAAAAAAAGGATGGAATGTGCTTGCGATAGATAAAGAAGATGTAGAATCTAGAATTATCACAAGATTATCAAAAGAAGAACAAAAGAAATTTAAATTTTCAAATCAAAAATTTGAAAGTATAAAATTAGAAAAAAATAATTTAGTTGTTGCCAATTTTAGCCTTCCATATTGTAATAAAAACAATTTCAAAGAACTATGGGATAAAATTGATGAGAGCATCTTAACAGACGGGTATTTTGCAGGCAATTTCTTTGGAGATAATGATGAATGGAAAAATAAAAAAGAGGGGATGACTTTCTTAACTAAAGAACAAGTAATGGAACTTTTTAAAGATTATGAAATAATAGATTTTAAAGAAGTTGAAAAAGATGGAACTACTGCTTTAGGAAAAGAGAAACATTGGCACATATTTAATATAATAGCAAAAAAATAAGTACTTTTTCAATTTGACTATAAAAAACCATACAATTATGATATAATTTTCAAAAAAAGGAGGAAAAACCATGGATTTAACAATAAATATAGAAAACTACAAACTAAACATAAGAGCAGCAGGGATAATAGAACACAACGGAAAAATATTAGTACACAAAGAAATAAGCAAAGACCACTATGCACTAATAGGAGGAAGAGTAAAAATAGGAGAAGATTCAGAAACAACAATCAAAAGAGAAATTAAAGAAGAACTTGGAAAAGAAATAAAAACAACAGGATATATAGCAACAATAGAAAATTTTTTCGAAGAAAAAGGCCAAAAATATCACGAAATACTATTTGTACACAAAGCAGAATTCATAAACGAAGAAGACAAAAAAATAGAACAAACACTAAAAAATGTAGAGGGCAAAGAAAACCTACGCTATGAATGGATAGAAAAAAGCAAAATAGAAGAATATAAAATCTTACCAGGAACAATAAAAGAAATCTTAAAAGAAAACAAAATTCCAGTACATAAAATAAACAATGATTTAAAAAAAGAAATTGAACTAGGAGAAGTAGATAATATATTAAACAAAAATGCCAATTCAGAAAAAGAAAAATGCTGTGGATGTATTATAATAAATGATAATAAAGTACTACTAATCAAGCAAATACAAGGACATTGGGGATTCCCAAAAGGACATGTAGAAAAAAATGAAACAGAACTTGAAACAGCAGCAAGAGAAGTGAAGGAAGAAACTAATTTAGATGTAGAAATTGATGCTAATAAAAGATATACAATGGAATATGTAACAGATAAAGGAAAGCTAAAACAAGTAGTATTATTTGTTGCAAAATGCACAGGAGGAAAAATTAAAGCACAGGAATGTGAAGTTAATGAAATAAAATGGTTAGATTTCGATAAAGCAGTTGAAACAATTACATATGAAAATACTAGAGAATTATTTAAGGAAATACTTAAGGATATAAAAGGTTGAAAAATTAATTAAATATTTATCCATAAAATTGAAACAATATAGAAAAAGTAACAAGGAAACAAAAAATGAAAGAAAACAAAACACTATACAAAATAGCAAAAGCAATATACAGCAAATTGTTAAAAATAATATATAGACCAACAGTAAAAGGAGCAAAAAACATACCAGAAAAAGGAGCAATTATCTTTGTAGGAAACCACAAGCAAGCATTTGACCCAATAATGGTAATGTCAAACACAAACAGAATAGTACACTACATGGCAAAAGAAAGCCTATTCAAAGGAATACACGGAAAAATTTTTGAAAGCATTGGAACTATAAAAGTACACAGAAACAAAAGTAATCCTGTAGCCATATTAAAAGCAGAAAGAGTACTTAAACAAGGTGGAACAGTTGGAATTTTTCCAGAGGGGACAAGAAACAGGACAAACCAAGAACTTTTAAAATTTAAATATGGAGCAGTCAAAATTGCCAAAAAAACAAATACACCAATAATTCCATTTGCAATAAAAGGCAACTATAAACCATTCAGAAAAGGTTTATCAATCGAATTTGGAAAACCAGTAAATATCAGTAAAATGGAAGTAGAAGAAGCAAATAATTATATTAAGAATGAAGTATTAAACATACTTAGGAAGTAGAAAAGGTTGGAAAAATTAATTTTTTTCAACTGGATTTCTACCTCGAGGAAGGAATGAAATTAAACATGAAAATGATTTTTATAGTAAACGAAAGTGCTGGAAGAGGAAAAAGCAAAAAAATCATACCCAATATTGAAAAAGAATGTAAAAATCAAAACATTGAATTTGAAATTAGATACATAACAAAAGAAAAAAGTGGTTATGACATTGCGTTTGAATACAAAGATAAGGAATACGTGATATATGTTGTAGGCGGAGATGGAACTTTAACACTTGTGCTACCCGCATTAGTTGGCACAAAAAACAAACTTGGTATTATTCCATCAGGCTCAGGAAATGATACATATAGAACAATAAAAAATCTACCTAATAAAGAAACACTGATAGATATAGGAAAAATTAATGACAAATACTTCATAAATGTAGCATGTACAGGAATTGATGCTGAAGTAGCAAACAATATTGACAAATTAAGGAATACTATAATACCAACAAGTCAACTATACAATGCAAGCATCGTATATACTTTCATAAAGTTCAAACATAAAAAAATGAAATTGAAAACTAGTGTAAAAAACATTGAAACCAAATATACAATTTTAAGCATTTGTAATGGAGCATATTATGGCGGTGGCTTTAATATTGCACCAAAATCAACATTAACAGATGGACTTTTAGATGTCTATTATGCAGAAAAAATGTCAAAAATAAAAATGATTCCATTAATTTTAAGGCTGAAAAAAGGAAAACATGAAGGAAAAAGAAGAATTCATAAATTTAGAACGAATCACGTGGAATTAGAACTTGATGAAAAAATCACTTTTAATGTTGATGGAGAAAAATTAACAGGAAATAAATTTGTAATTGATGTTTTACCAAAATCAATTATATTATTTAATGATAATGACTTTGTAGAAAAAATTTTGAAATAAAAGATAGGGAGATAAAATTATGAGTGAAAATTTAAAGAAACCAATAGTAACAATAGAAATGGAAGATGGGGGAATAATAAAACTAGAACTATACCCAAGCAAAGCACCAGAAACAGTAAACAACTTTATAAATTTAGTACAAAAAGGATTCTATGATGGACTAATATTCCACAGAACAATTCCAGGATTCATGGCACAAGGAGGAGACCCAGAAGGAACAGGAATGGGAGGACCAGGATACGGAATAAAAGGAGAATTCAAAGAAAATGGAGTAGAAAACAACATATCACATGTAAGAGGAATTGTATCAATGGCAAGAAGCATGATGCCTAATAGTGCAGGTTCTCAATTCTTTATAGTAACAGATGACTCAGAATTTTTAGATGGAAAATATGCTGCATTTGGAAGTGTTATTGAAGGGATGGATGTAGTAGATAAAATTGTAAAATCAAGAGTAATTACCAGAAGTCCATTTGGCGGTGGAAAAGATAGACCAGTAGAACCACCTGTTATGAAAAAAGTAACAGTAGAGACATTTGGAGTAGAATATCCAGAACCACAAAAAATGTAAAAAATTAAAAAAATGACAAATTTCGACACAAAAATAGAAAAACAAATAGTATAATTTCAATATACCAAAATATTCATATAAATTAATTAGAATTCAAGAATTTTTTATGGGGTAGAACACTAAAAAAACATTCTGCCCCAGTATTTTATATCATTAAAATTTAAATTTTAAAAAATTAGCAGAATAATCAAATTTTAAACTTATTTTCAAATAAAAATCCAAAATAAAATTTAAAAATCACACAACAATCCACATATTGTGATATAATAGTGGAAAAATAACAGAAAAATTCAAATGACAATGAAAAAAAAAGGAGGAGAAAAATTATGTGTACAGCAGCAACATATAAAACAAAAGACTTCTATTTTGGAAGGACACTAGACTATGAATTCTCATATGGAGATGAAATAACAATAACACCAAGAAATTACGAATTCAAATTCAAAGAAACAGAACAAATAAAAAATCACTATGCAATAATAGGAATGGCATATGTAGCAGAAAACTACCCACTATACTATGACGCAATAAACGAAAAAGGATTAGGAATAGCAGGACTGAACTTTGTAGGAAACACGCACTACAGCCCAAAAGAAGAAGGAAAAAACAATATAACACAATACGAATTTATACCATGGATTTTAAGTCAATGCACAACCGTAAAAGAAGCACGACAACTAATAGAAAAAATGAACTTTTTAAATGAACCATTTAATGAACAATTACCACTAGCACAATTACATTGGATTATAGCAGACAAAGAAGAAACCATAACAGTTGAAGCAATGAAAGATGGAATAAAAATATATGAAAACCCTGTAGGAATTTTAACTAATAACCCGCCATTTGATAAGCAAATGTTTGCATTAAATAACTATATGAACTTATCACCTAAATCTCCTGAGAATAAATTTGCAAAAAATATAAATTTAGATAGATACAGCAGAGGAATGGGAGCAATAGGACTTCCTGGTGATTTATCTTCACAATCTAGATTTATAAGAGCAAGTTTTGTAAAAATGAACTCAGTTTCAAAAGATACAGAAAATGAAAGTGTTAGCCAATTCTTCCATATTCTTAATTCAGTAGATCAACAAAGGGGATGTTGTGAGGTAGATGACGGAAAGTATGAGATAACAATTTATACATCTTGCTGTAATGCAAGTAAAGGAATTTATTATTACACAACATATGATAACCATCAAATTACAGCAGTTGATATGCATAAGGAAAATCTAGATAGTAAAGAACTTATAAGATATCAATTAATAAAAGAAGAACAAATCAAAATTCAAAATTAATAAAAGACACAAGATTTGGCAGACAAAATTTTGAAAAAAATTTTGGATGACGATGAGCGAAAACGCCCAAGATTTGGCAGACAAAATTTTGAAAAAATTTTGGATGAAGATGAGCGAAACACCCAAGATTTGGCAGACAAAATTTTGAAAAAATTTTGGATGACGATGAGCGAAACGCCCAAGATTTGGCAGACAAAATTTTGAAAAAATTTTGGATGACGATGAGCGAAACGAAGTGAAGCGAAAGGAAAAACAAAAGTGAAAAAGAGTACACGAGCAAAGAAAACAAAAAACAAACAAACAGAAAAAATAATATCAACATTAATAATATTAATATTAATAATAGCAAGTTGGGTAATAAACAAACAAGAAAACAACAACACAGTAAATCAGATAAATGAAACAAATATAACCACAGAACAAGCACAAGCAGCGGAAAATACGGTATCAAACACCACATACAATTTAAGTAACATACCAGAATACACAGACAAAATATACATCGAAATAAATAACAACATACCATATTTTGAAGGAAGTGAGCACACAACAAAAGCATTTGAAAACTACAGTCAATTAGATAATTTGAAAAGATGCGGAGTAGCATATGCAAACATATGCAAAGAAATAATGCCAACAGAAAAAAGAGGAGACATCAGTAATGTAAAGCCAACTGGTTGGAAACAAGCAAAATACGAAGGAAAATTTTTATACAACAGATGCCATTTAATCGGATATCAATTAGCAGGAGAGAATGCAAACGAGTTAAATTTAATAACCGGCACAAATTATTTCAATGTTGAAGGAATGTTACCATTTGAAAACAAAGTTGCAGAATATATAGAAAAAAACAATAATAATCATGTACTTTATAGAGTAACACCAGACTTTAAAGGAGACAATAAAGTTGCAAGTGGAGTAGAAATGGAAGCATATTCTGTAGAAGATAATGGACAAGGTGTTAGCTTTAATGTATATGTGTATAATGTCCAACCCGGAATAACAATTAATTATCAAACAGGTGAAAGCTCTCAAAATAGCAAATAGCTATTAAATGCAGTATAAAAAATTCACCACAATTATAAAACATAATTAAAAAATTTAATCAAAAAAAGGAGAGATGATTTATTGAAATTAGATATTTTTAACAAACTAGCAAATGATATAAAAGAAAATAATTTAGTAGAAAATTTTATACAAGAATTATCAAAATACATTGAAAATTCAAAGGAAAAAGAACAGGTGAATACAATAAGTAACGACGAAATCAACAATAATAATGAGGTTGAAAAAGAAATTTCACTAGAACAACAAGAAAATTTAGAACAAAATAGAGAAGAAAACTGCCTATATCAGGTAGTAGACTTCAGTGCAAAAGGTGTTTTTTTACTAAACAAAAACAGCAATAAAATATTTGAAGAAACAGAAATATCAGAAGAACTAAAAAATCAAATACAAAATGATAGTATATTGAGATATAAAAATGGTGAATATGTATATGAAGAAGAATTAACAGAAGAATTCTTCAATAATTTAGAAGATATAGACCAATAAAAAATAAAATTATGGCTAAAAACAGCAAAGAATCAAATGAAATTTTAAACAAAATTGTATTACAATAAAAAAGAAAGGTGATAAAAATGAAAGCATTAGTAATATCAGACATCCATGGTTCAGGATACTATGGAGAAAAAATAAAAGAAATAAATGAAAAGGAAAAACCAGACAAAATAATATTATTAGGAGATTTATATTACCATGGACCAAGAAATAATTTAAGTCAAGAATACAACCCAATGAAAGTAGCACAAACACTTAATTCACTAAAAGACAAGCTTTTAGTAGTAAGAGGAAACTGTGATGCAGAGGTAGACGAAACAATATCAGAATTCAAATTTCATGACCACATTTTAATGGAAATAAACGGTAAAAAATTCTACTTTACACATGGACACAAATACAATATAGAAAAAATACCATATGACAACTTTGATATAATGATATATGGTCATATTCATCAAGGATTTATTCAAGAAAAAGAAGGATATATCTTTGCAAACCCAGGTTCTATCTCACTTCCAAAATGCAATACAGAGCATAGTTATATAGTAATTGAAGGCAATAAAATAATATTAAAAAATGTAGACGGAAAAGTTATACAAGAATACGAATTTTAATTGACAACAAACCCTAAAAGTGATTTAATAAGCACAAGAAAGGGGGAAAGAATATGAAAAAAATTCTAAAAATTACATTAATAGTAATATTAATAATTGTACTAGTAGTTGGAGGGTACTTTATAGCCCTAAACATGACAAAAAAACAAGCATTAGAAACAATTGATAAAATGTTCACAGCATTGAAAACAGGAGACGAAGAGCAAATAAAACAATACATCAATATAAAAGATGTAATTGAAGAAAATGCAACATCAGAAGATAATATAGAAGATAATCAAGATATGGAAAAAGCAATGTTGAAAAATCTAAACTATGAGGTAGTATCAACAGATGTAAAAATAAATGAATGCACAATGAAATTAAATATAAGTAACAAAAATTTAAAAACAGTATTTGGAAATTATATATCAAAAGCATTTTCTGTAGCCTTTTCTCAAGCGTTTGGTGCAATGACAGAAGAAGAGATGAATGAACAGTTAAAGCAATATTTTATAGAACAATATAATTCTGAAGACATTGAAACTGTTACAACAGAAGTTACTATTAATATGAAAAAAGAAGATGGAAAATGGAATATAGATTGCGACGAAGATGCTTTTGTCGATGCAGTATTACCAGGATATAGAGAAGTTGAAGAATCTTTAAATAGTATGAATCAAGAATAAATTAAATTAATAATAATATAAAAAACGGCCTAATTTTACATTTTAAATTAGGCCATTTTTTGAATAGTTAAACTTTTTATAATATAAATAATTTAAACCAATAATACAAATAATTTTAATAAAATATTAAATTTAAGTCTTGTAATATTTCCCTTGCCATAAATCTTGTTCTTTCAAAATTTTATCAAACCCATTCAAAACCCACTTCTTATGCAAATTCCACTCAGGAGTAACCAACAAATCCGTAGGAGCGTCACCAGAAATTCTATGAATAACAACATCTGGTGAAATATGAGTTACAACATAAGTAAGAGCATCCAAATAATACTCTAAAGTAATAGGCTCATATTGGCCAGAAAAAAACATATCAGCAAGAACAGTGTTTTTGACAACATAAGTAGAGTGAATTTTCAAACCTTGAATATTATGCTTTTTAATAAAATCAACAGTATTTTTCAAATCATCAAAATTTTCACCTGGTAAACCAATCATAATGTGAGCTACAACATCAATTCCAGCATTATTTAACAATTTAACCGCACTTGTAAATTGAAAACTAGAATAACCACGATTAATTAAATTGCCAGTCTCATCATTAGAAGTTTGCAAACCGAGTTCAACACAAACATAATAGTTATCTTTGTAAGATTTCAACAAATTTACAATGTCTTCATTTATACAATCAGGTCTTGTAGCAACTTCTAAACCAACAATTCTATCATCAATTAAAGCAGCATCATATTTGGCTTTTAGCATATCCAAAGTGTCATATGTGTTTGTAAAATTTTGAAAATAAGCAATAAACTTATTAGCACGTTCACTACGATAGCTGTTAAAATAATTTTTAACTTGATTACTAATTTTTTCAGTTATGGTATCACCAGCACCACAACGAATCAATTCACCTGAGCCTTTCTCACTACAAAAAATACATCCTTTTGTTGATAAAGTTCCATCTCTATTAGGACATGTAAATCCACCATCTATGCAGATTTTTAAAGTCCTTTCTCCAAATTTTTCTTTTAAATATTTGTTTAAATGTTTATATCTTTCTTTTTCTTCCATAATGTTTACAGTATAGCAGAAAAATTTATTAAAAGCAAATTTGAATAAAAATGACTTTTTACTCAGAAAAAATCAAAATATTTTGATTTTTCTTGACTAAAAAATCAAAAAGGTAGTATAATATAAGTAGGAGATGAGTATATGAAAAGAAAAATAATCAGTAAATTAGAAAATTGGAAAAAATCAAAAAACAGAAAACCATTAATTATAAATGGAGCAAGACAAGTAGGAAAAACTTATAGTGTATTAGAATTTGCAAAACAAAATTATGAAAATTTTATATATATAAATTTTGAATTTAATGAAATAGCATGTAAAATATTTGAAAAGACACTAGATCCAAAAGAAATAATAGAAACAATGTCAATAGCATTTAAAACAAATATATTACCAGAAAAAACACTAATATTTTTAGATGAAATTCAAAATTGCGAAAAAGCACTAACATCATTAAAATATTTCTACGAAAATGCAAAAGAATACCACATAATAGCAGCAGGAAGTTTATTAGGAGTAGCAATAAATAGAAAAAATTACTCATTCCCAGTAGGAAAAGTAGAAACAATAACACTAAATCCAATGGATTTCGAAGAATTTTTATGGGCAAATGAACAAGAAGAATTGGCCAAAAAGATAAGAGAATGCTTTGAAAAAGATGAGAGAATGAATATAGCACTTCATGAATTAGCGTTGAACCTATATGACAAATATTTAGTCATAGGAGGAATGCCAGAAGTAGTATATAAATATATAAATGAGCACAACATAATATTTGCCCAACAAACACAAGGAGAAATCATAAATAACTATATATCAGACATGGCAAAATATGCAACAAACACAGAAAGCGTAAAAATAAGAGCAGCATACAATTCAATACCAATGCAACTAGCAAAAGAAAACAAAAAATTTCAATATAAAATTGTACAAACAGGAGGAACAGCAACTATATTTGGAGCAAGCATAGATTGGCTATTACAGTCAGGAGTAATATTAAAATGTAATAAATTAATTGATGCACAAATGCCAATATCAGCATATCAAGACCTAAGTTCATTTAAAATATATATGTCAGATGTAGGTTTATTAACATTAAAATCAAATATGAGTTATGAATTTTTATTAGATAAAGACGATAGCAACAATAATTTTATGGGAGCATTAGTAGAGAACTATGTTGCACAAGCATTAAACAATAATGGATATGACTTGTTTTATTGGACCAATAAAGGAACAGCAGAAGTTGACTTTATTATTCAAAAGGGAAAAGATATAATTCCAGTAGAGGTTAAAGCAGGAAAAAATGTTACAGCAAAAAGTTTAAATATATATATTGAAAGTAAGAAACCTAAATATAGTGTACGAATTTCAAGAAAAAATTTTGGATTTGAAAATAATATAAAATCAGTTCCGTTATATGCTGTTTTTTGTATATAGACGGGTGGCAAACTAGGAGCAACTCAAAGCACTCCTAGTTTTTTTAAGATTTGTTCATTTAGACACAAAAACCCCTTTAAAAATTTCAAAAAAGTGATATAATACAACCGTAAAAATAAAATACCAAAAAATCAATCAAAACATAAAATAAAACAGCAAAACATAAAAAACAAGCAAAAACAAAAAACAAACAAAAAAGGAAGGTGATACAAATGATACAACTATTTGAAATCAAGAAAAAAGTAAAACAAATGAAAAACACAGACAAAGAGTTACTAGAAAAATACACAGAAACATCAAAGAAAAACAAAGAAGAAATACTAAAAGAATACAACACAAAAGAAGAAGGTCTAACACAAAAAGAATACCAAAAAAGATATGAACAAAACGGTCCCAACATAGTAGTAAAAAACGAAAAAAAGAGTTGGCTGGAATTTTTTATAAAATCATTCAATGATAAATTCATATATATATTACTTTTGCTAGCAATAATAGACTATGCACTATCAGACAAACTAGGAGCAGGAATAATAGTAGGAATAGCAGTAGTAAGCGCATTCATAAAATTCTGTCAAAACTACTCAACATACAAATTCAATCAAAAACTAAAAGCACAAATATATTCAAGCACAAATGTGGTAAGAAGCGGAAAAGAAAAAGAAGTAAGAGTAGAAAACATAGCAATAGGAGACATCATAAAACTAAATGCAGGCTCAATAATACCAGCAGATGTAATACTAATAGAAAGCAAAGACTTATTCTTGAACCAATCAGTATTTACAGGAGAAAGTGTATTAGTTGAAAAAACAACAACACCAAATGAACCAAAAGGAATATTTGATATAAACAACATATGTTTAATGGGCTCAAGTGTAGTCAGTGGAAGCGGAACAGCAGTTGTAATACAAACTGGATTTGAAACATATTTAGGAAGAATGAGCAAAGAAATAGACAACAAAAAAGAGATAACAAACTTCGAAAAAGGAATGAACAACATCACAAAACTACTAATAAAATATATGGTAGTAGTATCAATAGCAGTATTTGTAATATATGCATTCATAAGACACGATCTAATGGAAGCATTACTATTTGCACTATCAGTAGCAGTTGGAATAACGCCAAGTATGTTACCAATGATAGTAAATGTAAATCTAACAAAAGGAAGCAAAACACTAGCAAAAAAGAAAACATTAGTAAAAAATATACAGTCAATTCAAAACTTAGGAGCAATAGACATCTTATGTACAGACAAAACAGGAACATTAACACAAGATAAAATAACATTGCAAAAATATATAAATGTAATGGGAGAAGAAGACTTAGACATCTTAAAATATGCATATCTAAACAGTTACTATGGAACAGGAATAAAAAATTTAGTTGACAAAGCAGTAATAGCATATGGAAATCAACACAAAATCAAGCAAGTTCTAAAAGAATACGAAAAAGTAGACGAAATACCATTTGACTATACAAGAAAAAGAATGAGTGTTGTTGTAAAAAGTGAAGACGGCTACAGAATGCTTACAAAGGGCGCAATAGAAGAAATTTTAAAATGTTGCAAACAAGTAAAGTATAAAGACGAGATAATTCCAATAACAGATGATTTAATAAAGCAAATAGAAGTAAATGCAAACAATTTATCAAATCTAGGAATGCAAGTAATTGCACTAGCAACGAAAAAAGAATATCCAGGTGTAAATGTGTTTAACAGTAATGACGAAAGTGAAATGACATTTGTAGGATATGTTGCATTTTTAGACCCACCAAAAAAAGATGTAAAGAAAACAATAAACGACTTGAAAAAAATTGGAGTAAAAACAAAAATCTTAACAGGTGACAATGCCTATGCAACAAAAAATATTTGTAACACAGTAGGACTAAGGTCAGACAACATCATTACAGGTGTAGAGTTAGACAAAATGTCAGACGAAGAATTAGAAAAAGCAGTAGAAGAAGTTGATGTTTTTGCAAGATTAAATCCATTGCAAAAAGAAAGAGTTGTAAAAACATACAAGAAAAATGGCCATGTAGTAGGATATATGGGAGACGGCGTAAATGATGCACCATCACTACACACAGCAGATGTTGGAATTTGTGTTGACTCTGCAACAGACATAGCAAAAGAAGCAAGTGATATAATATTACTTGAAAAAAGTTTGCAAGTAATATATGATGGAGTAATAGAAGGTAGAAAAGTATATGGAAACATTATAAAATACATGAAAATGGCATTAAGTTCAGACTTTGGAGATGTATTTAGCATACTAATAGCAAGTATCTTTTTACCATTTTTGCCACTATTGCCAATACAAATGTTAATACAAGACTTTTTATATGACATATCACAAATAGCAATACCATATGATGATGTAGACAAAGAATTTTTGGAAAAACCAAGAAAATGGGACACAAAAGGACTTGGCAAATTCATGAATGTAATGGGAATTACAAGCTCAATAACAGATGTAATAGCATTTGTAGTATTTTGGTTTGTATTTGGATACAACAGTGTAGCCAAACAATCATGGTTCCAAACAGCATGGTTTGTAGAATGCTTGATAAGCGAAACAATGATAATTCATTATGTAAGAACAGCCAAAATGCCATTTATAGAATCAAGAGCAAATAAATTCTTAACAATATCAACTTTGATAACAATTGCAGGAACCATAGTTACACCGATATTATTACACAATGTTGGAACATTTAATTTTGAAATTTTACCAGGAAAATATTATGCGTTTGTAGTATTATTACTTATAATATATACCGTACTTGTACAAAGTATTAAGAAAGTATATATTAAAAGAAATGGTGAGTGGCTATAAAAAAACGGGATTGGGGGACGGGTCTCTAATCCCGAAAAAATATAAAAAAAATAGGGATTAGAGACCCGTCCCCCTAATCCCTAAAAAAGGAGAAAAATATGGAAAAATGTAAAATAAAGAATTTATACAATTTAGATGAAACAATAGCAAAAAAAATATTTGATGGAGCAACATACCCATGGGAGGTATTGCCAAAAATAAATGATTTCATAATAGAATTAGGAAATACACTAGACCCAGAAGAATATGATAAAGTAGGAGAAGATGTATGGATTGCAAAGTCTGCTACAGTAGCACCAACTGCATACATACATGGACCTGCAATTATAGGAAAAAATGCAGAAATAAGACATTGTGCATTTATAAGGGGGAAAGCAATAGTTGGTGAAGGTGCAGTGGTAGGAAATTCAACAGAATTAAAAAATGTAATTCTATTTAACAAAGTGCAAGTACCTCATTATAACTATGTGGGAGATTCAATTTTGGGATATAAATCACACATGGGAGCAGGCTCAATTACATCAAATGTAAAATCAGACAAAAAATTAGTAGTAGTAAAAAATGATACAGAAAAAATAGAAACAGGATTAAAAAAATTCGGAGCGATGTTAGGTGATGAAGTAGAAGTAGGATGTGGTTCAGTTCTAAATCCAGGAACAGTAATCGGTAGTCATAGCAACATATATCCATTATCATCTGTGAGAAAAGTAGTACCTGCAAATAGTATATACAAAAATCAAAATGAAATTGTAGAGAAAATCTAGAAAAAAGGACATTCCATAAAATTGCTTATTACACTTCATAGCAACCAATAATTTTAGGTGGCCATGAACCGTAATGATTGATAAACAAGTAAAACAGGAATGTCTTTTATATTAATTTGAACATTTCAGAAAGGAAATAAAAAATGAAAAATACTGAAACAATATTTTTTAAAGCCCAAGATGGAGTAATATTAAATGGAATTATGTATAAAAACACAAATAAAACTGCGAAAATAATAATATCAGTACATGGAATGGCAACAAATTGCATCAAAAAAAGAGACGAAATAATAACCAAAAAGGCAAACGAAATCAACATTGATTTTTTGGCATTCAATAATAGAGGACATGACCTAGTAAATTACATAAAAAAAGAAAACAAAGAAAAACCAGAACTTGCAGGTACTGCATATGAAGAAATAGCAGAAAGTTACGAAGATATTGTAGGAGCCATCAATTATGCAATAGAACAAGGCTACAAAGAAATATATATCATTGGGCATAGCCTAGGGTGTACAAAAACAATATACACATATAACAAATTAATTGAAGAAAATGAAAAAGGAATACTAGAAAAAATAAAAGGAATAATTTTACTTTCATTAGTAGATATACCACTTGCTATCCAAGTATATTTAAAAGATGACTTTCCTGTAATGGTAACCTATGCTAAAAATATGAAAAGAGAAAAAATGGAAAATCAACTAATGCCTGCAGAAAGTTTTATACATCCTATCAGTGTAAAAACGTTTTTAAGATATGCTATTGAAAACAAAGACATAGACTTTGCAAAGTTTTCAGATAAAAATTATAATTTTGAAGAACTAAACAATATTAAAGTACCATTATTTATGAGATGGGGAAATCAAAGAGAATTAATTATTCAAGAAGCGGACAAACTATGCGAACAATTAAAAGGAAAAATAAAAAATGATAAATTAGATATTGGTTATATTGATGGCGCAGACCACAGTTATACAGGAAAAGAAGAAATCTTGGCAAATGAAATACAAAATTTTTTAAAAGACTAATATAATCGAAAAATGTCAAAAATAAAAAAATATTTTAAGACATAAAGTCGAACTATAAAGAAAAATAAAAAAACATAAAAAAATAGAAAATTTAATGTCAAAAATTGCGATGAAAAATCCTTGCAAACCATTGAAATTAGTAGTAATATTAATACGTTGCAACAAAAGAAAAATAAAAAGGGGGATTTTTTTGAAAACGTTTTTTGGCAGTGTATTTATTAAAAAAGAGTTACTGAATGAGTCAGGAATAAAACATCCAATAAAATTGGAGTATTACAAACAAATAAATGAAGATGTAATAAAATCATTTGAAAAAACAAAATATGGAATAGAAATAGTAAAAACTGAATATAGACCAGATTGTACTAAAGTTGAAAACAAAAGTATAAAATATGTTACTAATGATGAAATAGAAGCAAATGAAATATTAAATATTTTTAAAGAAAATCAAGTTACTCCAATTAATTCAGAAGAAGTAATAATGGATTTATTTAGAAAAAAATTTTAATGTCTTTTTGTATCCAAAAGGACATTTTTTTTCTGGATTTATTAGAAAAAACTTGCAAAATATGAAAAAATGTTCTAGAATACTTAAAGATATAATAAAAACAGAGGAGGAAACATGGCGGATAAATTAATAATAGTAGAATCACCTGCAAAAGCGAACACAATAAAAAAATTTTTAGGAGGCAGTACAAAAGTTGTAGCCTCAATGGGACATATACGAGATTTACCAAAATCAAAATTAGGTGTGGATATTGAAAATGACTTTGAACCTGAATATATAAATATCAGAGGAAAAGGAGATTTAATAAAATCTTTAAAAACAGACGCTAAAAAGGCAAAAAAAGTTTATTTAGCAACTGACCCCGACCGTGAGGGTGAAGCAATAGCATGGCACCTAGCAAAAATATTAGAAGATGACAAAGATAAAATAACAAGAGTCACTTTTAATGAAATTACAAAATCAGCAGTAAAAAAAGCAATAAAAGAACCAAGAAATATCGACTTAAATACTGTTGATGCACAACAAGCAAGAAGAGTTTTAGACAGAATAGTTGGATATAAAATAAGTCCATTACTATGGAAAAAAGTAAAAAGAGGACTCTCAGCAGGTAGAGTTCAATCTGTTGCAGTAAAACTAATAGTAGACAGAGAAACAGAAATCGAAAACTTTATTCCACAAGAATATTGGAACATATATGCAAACCTAAAAGACGAAAAATCCAAAAAAGAATTTGAAGCGAGATTCTATGGAAAAAACGGAAAGAAGCAAGAAATCAATTCAAAAGAACAAGTTGACCAAATCTTAAAAGACATAGAAAAAGCAAAATACATAGTATCAGAAATCAAAAAAGGTGAGAAAAAGAGAAATCCAGCACCACCATTTACAACAAGCACAATGCAACAAGAGGCTTCAAGAAAATTAGGATTCACATTAAAGAAAACAATGTCTGTTGCACAAACATTATATGAAGGTGTAAAAATAGCAGACAGAGGAACTGTAGGTCTAATCACATATATGAGAACAGACTCTACAAGAATATCAGAAGAAGCCAGAGCGGCAGCAAAAACACACATTGTATCAACATATGGTGAAGAATTCTATGAAAATAGGTATTACAAAACAAGTAAAGATGCCCAAGACGCTCACGAAGGTATAAGACCAACATATTCAGATATCGAACCTGACGACATAAAAGGCGACTTAAGTAAAGACCAATATAAATTATACAAACTAATTTATAACAGATTTATGGCAAGTCAAATGAAACCTGCAGTATATGACACAATAGCAGTAAATATTAAAGCAAATGATTATGACTTCAAAGCAAATGGACAAAATCTAAAATTCAAAGGATTTATGATTTTATATGTTGAGGGAACAGACGAAAAAGAAGAACAAGAAGAAGGAATGTTACCAGATTTAGACGAAAATCAAGAAGTAAAATTAATCAAAATAAATCCAAAACAAAGTTTTACAGAACCACCTGCAAGATACACAGAAGCAAGTTTGGTAAAAGCATTAGAAGAAAAAGGAATAGGAAGACCAAGTACATATTCGCCAACAATTACAACAATTTTGGAAAGAAGATATATAGAAAAAGAGCAAAGACAATTAGTACCAACAGAACTTGGGAAAATAGTCAACAAACTACTTACAGAAAACTTTGCAGATATTGTGAATGTGGAATTTACGGCCAAAATTGAAAACGAATTTGACGAAATTGCAGAAGGAAAAGAAAAATGGAAAAAAATAATTAGGGAATTCTATGGACCATTTGAGCAAGAACTTGAAAAAGCAGAAAAAGAACTTGAACATGTGCAATTAGTTGACGAAGTGTCAGATGTACAATGTGAAAAATGTGGAAGAATGATGGTTTACAAATATGGAAGATATGGCAAATTCTTAGCATGTCCAGGATTCCCAGAATGTAGAAATGTAAAACCAATAATAGAAACAATTGATGTTCCATGTCCAAAATGTGGAGCAACAGTTCAAGTCAGAAAGACAAAAAGAAAGAGAAATTACTATATTTGCGAAAATAATCCAGCTTCATGTGATTATATTTCTTGGAACAAGCCAAAGCCAGGTGAAAAATGGAATCCAGAAGAGGCGGAAGAAGTAAAAAAAGAAACAGAAAAGAAAACAAGAACAACTAAAAAGTCTTCAACAAAAAGAAAGACAACTGCAAAAAAAACAAAAAGTAAAAAATAAAAGAACGGGATTGTGGGGACGTACCTTCAATCCCGTAAAATTTTGAACCGCAACATTGAGCCGTTTTTGCGGAATTTTATTTTTAAAAACTATTGACAATATTTAGAATATTTGGTATCATATTAATTGCTTTTGAATATAATTAAATATAACAAATAGCAAAAATGCAGGTATAGTTTAGTGGTAAAACATAACCTTGCCAAGGTTAAGTTACGGGTCCGATTCCCGTTACCTGCTCCAAATTTTTTATTAAAAACAAAAATTAAATATGGCGCCTTAGCCAAGCGGTAAGGCACGAGTCTGCAAAACTCTGATGATCGGTCCGACTCCGATAGGCGCCTCCAAAAGAACAACAAGAAAATATTGAAATATCCATATTTTCTTGTTTTATATTAGCTTTTATACTAAATAAAAAAACATATTTAAAGGGAGAAAAAAATGAAAATATACAAAAAACTTGTAAGAGACAAAATACCGGAAATAATAGAAAAAGATAATTTGGTACCAATTTGTAGAACCCTAAATAACAAAGAATACCAAATAGAATTAAACAAAAAATTAGTAGAAGAAGTAAAAGAATATCTAAAAAGTCAAGAAACAGAAGAATTAGCAGATATTGTAGAAGTGATTTACAGTATAGTAAAATTAAAAAATATTTCTTTAGAGGACTTCGAAAAAATAAGAATAGATAAAGTAGAAAAAAGAGGTAGCTTCGACAAAAAAATATTTTTGGAAAGGGAAGAAGAAAAAGAAAGTGAAAGAACCTAATTGAAGGCTGCCATACAGCAGCCTTTTTGTAGAACATTATCTAACATCAATTACAAGTTCGAACTGAGCTTGTAATTTTTGGGAAGTCTCATCAAAAGTAAAATCCCTGGTAATAATATCCAGCAAGCAAAAAGAATATTTAAAATCTATTGCAGAATTAATAATGGACAGAGACTTAACAACAAATACTAGTATCTCATCCCGAATGTTTTTCTTGATTTTATCGAGTAAAACAGAAAAATCAACATGAGAAAGTGTAATAGAAGAAGCTGTAAGTTCTTTTTCATAAGTAGATAAGTCAATAAAATCTTTTGAATAAATCCAAATTGACTTGCTTGCTGACAAAGAAGAATTATCAATTTGAACTATAGAATGACTGTACTTGTTTAAAAGCTTTTTCGCAAGCTTCTCAACCTTTTCATCAGGATATTCAAAAGATTTGGCGTCTTGAATGCACTGATTTAAATGTTTTAATTCATCATTAATCCGTTCGATTAAACTTTGCAAGTTTGATGTTGATGATCTACTTTTGATGTTAGAAAATAAATTTCCATTTTCCATAAAATTGTACCTCACTTTTTAGTTTTTATTATCATAAAAATTTTATCACCTAATAAAAGCATTGTCAATTAAAAAACGACAAAAAATGACAAAGCACAAAAAATATTAATTAAATCATATATTATACTAAGAACCAACATAAAACCAACACTTGAAATTCACAAAAAAATGATATAAAATATCCAAAACAAAATTGAAAGAAGTCCAATAAATGAAAAAAATAAACAAAGCACAAGCAATGAAACTAATAGCACTAATAATAACAATAGCAATATTAGTAATCGCCACAATATACATGATACCAATAATAAAACAAATAAACACACCGGAAGGCCAAGCCGAATTTAAAGAAAAAATAACAAACTCAGGACTAACAGGAATGTTAATACTTTTTGGATTAGAATTAGCACAAGTTGTATTGGCAGTATTGCCTGGTGAACCAGTAGAATTACTAGCAGGGATATGTTTTGGACCAATATGGGGAACAATATTTTTAATGATATCAGTATTTATAGTAACTGCAATGATATATTTCTTTGTAAAAAAATATGGAAGAGACTTTATATATGAATTCTTCCCAAAAGAAAAAGTAAACAAATTAGAAAATAGCAAACTATTTAAAGACCCACAAAAAATAGAAACTGTAATGGCATTATTATTTCTAATACCAGGAACTCCAAAAGACTTATTAGTATATATAGGGGGACTACTACCAATAAAAACATCAAGATTTCTGGCACTAGCAACATTACTAAGATTTCCATCAATAATATCATCAACAATAGCAGGAAATAAATTATTGCAAGGAAAATGGCAGGTTAGCATATTAGCATATGTTATAACATTTGCATTAACTTTTGTAGTGATATATATTGTCAATAAATTTGATAAAAACAAAGTAACAGAAGATGTAATAAAAACAGTAAAAAATAAAGAAATGTAAAATAAACAAACAACAATAAAAAACAATGGATAAAAATACATTAATGGCCTAATGTATAACCTCAAAAAAATATGGGAAAAATATAACAAATACATATTTTGAGGAGGTACAAATGGAAACAAGTAATTTAAAAAATATGGTAGTACTAAAAAACTTGCCATCAAACATTGTGGATGAAGCAATAATAGTGCTAAAAGCAAATAAAAAAACGAAAAAGCTTCAAAAAATAGAAAACAAAAAAATATTAGAAAATCAAGAGAATAAAAAAGACAAAGAATATATTTTAAAAGAAGCAGAAATGATAGTAAATAACTACATTTCCAAAATAGAAAATAAAGAAAATGACAAAATAATAATTAGTAAAGATACAGATGGAAAATATAAAAAATTGAAAAAATATGCAATAGCAACAACATTATTGTGTATAATTCAAGCAATTGTAATCATATTTTAATGCAAAACAGGTAATTTAAGTAGGTAATTACCTGCTTTTTTTGTTTATGAAAAACTTCAAGAAACAAATTTATTCTTGTCCACTTCTTATCATAAAACAAAACAAAATAACATATAGTTTAAAAGAAATAAAGAAACAACCATTTTTGAAAGGGATGAAATAAAATATGGAAAGAACAATGTCTGTAGAAGACAAGATAAGAAGGGCAGAAGAAATATATGTAAGAAGAAAAGAAGGCACAATGCCTAAAACCACAACAGTATCAATAAATAATGATAATAAAAAGGAATTAAAACTATTAAAGAAAATGGTAATACAAATAATTATAAGCCTTTTAATATATGGCGTAATTTATATAATACAAAACAACAACTACATATTTTCACAAGAATTTTTAAACAAAGTACAAGAAGTTTTATCATATGATATAAATTTTGAGGATTTTTATAAAAATGGAAAAAACAACATAAATCAGGTAATTATAAATATAAAAAATAAAGCAGAAAAAAATAAAACAACGGAAAATCAAGAAAAAAATGGAATAGGTGGAGCAGAAGAAAATGTTCAAAATGAACAGCAATCAAAAGAGGAAAACACACAAGAAAATCAACAAAATATACAAGAAAATGAACAAACATCACAAGCAAAAACACAAGAAGAACAAGATATAGAAAATATAAAAAATACAACAACATTTATAAAACCAATAGAAGGAACAATAAGTTCAAAATATGGACAAAGAGAGCCCACAACATCAACAGTACCTAAAAACCATACAGGAGTAGACATAGCAGCAAACCTAGGAACAAAAATAAAATCAGCAACATCAGGAGAAGTAGTACTAGACTCAGAAGAAGGTGATTACGGAAAACACTTAAAAATTCAAATAGGAGAAGTAAGCATCATTTATGCACATTGTAATAATTTATATGTAAAACAAGGTGACCAAATAACACAAGGACAAGAAATTGCAGAAGTAGGGTCAACAGGGAACTCAACAGGACCACATTTGCATTTTGAAATAAGAATTTCGGAGAGAACGATAGACCCACAAAAAATATTAGAACTATAATAAATTTATTATAGTACGAAAAAATTCTATATAATATAAAAATGCTTATAGGTAGCATAAAACCTAAATAAAAAAAAGGAAAAATAATATGAGATTTAGAATCGATTTAAAAATATTTATTTTTTTAATAATATTTTATTTTACAAGGCAAATAGAAATATATTCCATATTAATGTTATTTGCACTAATACATGAATTAGGGCATTTACTAGCAGGATTATTGGTAGGAATGCAACCAGAAAAATTAGAACTAATGCCATTTGGTGTAGCAATATCGTTCAAAATAAAGCCAGAAGAATACAATAAAAAAATAAAAAAAGGAAATCAATTAGAAATCAAAAAAATATTAGTAGCACTTGCAGGACCAATTACAAACTTTATAGTCATTGTCATTATATTAAATTTAAATATAGAATTATTTAAGGCACTTACAATAATATACACAAACTTTTTAATAGTGATATTTAACCTATTACCAATATATCCATTAGATGGAGGAAGAATTTTAAAAGGAATTTTACATATAAACATAGGAAAACAAAAAGCAGAAAAATATATAAATATAATATCAAAAATAACAGTAACAATACTAACAATAATAGCAAGTATATTAATTTTACATGTCCACAACATAGCATTTATATTGATTTGCATGTATTTATGGTATCTCATTTTAAAAGAAGATAAAAAATATCAACAAAGAAAGAAAATATATGAAGCACTAGAACAATAATTTTACGGACTGTGACTGGTAACACAAAAACAATAAAAACAAAAATAAAAAAAGAAAAACTACTTGAAAAACAAATAAAAAAATAGTAAACTATACTAAAGAAAAAAAGGAGAATGCCAATGATGAAAAACAAAATAAAACAGGAAAAAGGTGTAACATTGACAATATTAGTAATAACAGTAATAACACTAATGATTATAACAGGAACACTAATATATAACGTAGAAGACTCAACTAGAATAAAAAAATTAACAAATTTATATAATGATATAGACCTGTTAAGAACCAAAGTAACAGACTACTATGAAGAATACGGAGAAATACCAGCAAAAATTAAATACACAAACACAAGTGGACTTTCAAATGTATTAAGTAAAAACAACGATACAGGGGATTTTTATGTAATAGACTTAGAGGCAATGAAGGGTATAACACTTAATTACGGAAACGATTATGAAAAAATAATAAATGATACAACAATAACAAAAGAAAATCCAGAAAAAGCAGACCAATACAAAGATTTATATATAATAAATAAAAATAGTCACAATATCTTTTATGCAAAAGGTGTGTCAATACAAGACAAAAACAGCGTAAAAATGTATTACACTGACTACACAATTCCAGATGAAACAGTTGTAGACTTAAGATATATTGATGGAATATTAATTCCAGAAAATTACTATTATATAGGCAAAAGTCCAAGCGTTAGTGGAAGTGAAAGTGGAAGCATAGTAATTTCAAACAAAAAAGATGATACAATAGATGGACAAAGCACAAATCAATTTATATGGACAAAACAAATAGTAGAAATGGATACTTTGCCAACTAGCATAACATTAGACAAAAACAAAAATCAAAATGAAGAAGATTTCTTAAAAAGTGTAAATGCAAATAAAGGATATTTTAGAAATCCAGAAGGAAAAGTTCAATATACAAAAATTGAAGATGGAAAATAGTAAAAATATAACCCAAATTTTATATAGATAACAATAAATAAAAAAATTAAGAACCTCAAAGTATACTTGTAAGTATAAAAAGGGGCTCTTTTTTAGGCATTACAATATGTAATCATTCTGTAATATTTTTGAAATATTCCTGTAAAACCAATTGACAATTAAGCCTTTTCGTTGTATTATATATACATAAAAAAATGAGTGTTTTTTAAAATCCTAAGGAGGAAAATTATGGGAGAAGTAATAGTTATAACATCAGGAAAAGGTGGAGTAGGAAAAACAACAACAACAGCAAATTTAGGTTCAAGTTTAGCAGTAGAAGGAAAAAAAGTATGTTTAATAGATACAGACATTGGTTTAAGAAACCTAGATGTAGTAATGGGACTAGAAAATAGAATTGTATATGATATAGTAGACGTTGTAGAAGAAAAATGCAAACTAAGACAAGCATTAATAAAAGATAAAAGATTTAAAGAATTATACCTACTACCAGCCGCACAAACAAGAGACAAAAGTGCAGTAAATGAAGAACAAATGAAAAATTTAACAGACAAATTAAAAGAAGAATTTGACTATATACTAATAGATTGCCCCGCTGGAATAGAACAAGGATTTAAAAATGCTATTGCAGGAGCAGACAGAGCAATAGTAGTAACAACCGCAGAAATCTCTGCAATAAGAGACGCAGACAGAATTATAGGACTATTAGAATCATCAGAAATAAAAAATCCTGAATTAGTAATAAACAGAATAAGACCTAATATGGTAAGAAAAGGTGAAATGATGGATGTTGATGACATAGTAGACCTACTTTCAATAGACCTAATAGGGGTAGTACCAGATGATGAATACATAATAACACAAACAAACAAAGGTGAGCCAGTAATCCAAAACAAAAAAGCACCATCAGGAAAAGCATATATAGAAATTGCAAAAAGAGTATTAGGAGAAAAAATAGAAATCACAATACCAGGTAGAGAAAAAGGATTTTGGGCACGTTTAAAAAGATTCTTTAAAAAATAATATATAAGCAAAACGGAGGGATAGGAAATAATGTTTGAAAACATAGTAAACTTCTTTAAAAACATAGGAAAGAAAGAAGAAAATAAAAAAATGCAAGAAAGTTCAAAAGATGCAGCAAAAGAAAGATTACATCTAGTGCTAATGCAAGACAGAGCAAATGTTTCAGCAGACTTTTTAGAACTTATGAAACAAGAAATAATCGATGTAATAAAAAAATATATAGAAGTTGATGAAAAAGAAATAGATGTAAGATTAACAAATAAAGAAAATGATGATGGAACAAACGGAGCACCAGCATTATATGCAAATATTCCTATTCTTAATATAAAAAATGATGCAAGAAAAATAGGACAAAAAGAATTAGAAGAAAACAAAGAAAAAACAGCAGAAATAGAGAACAACAAACAAAACGAAAAAGAAGAGAAAACAGACAAGAAAACAGAAAGCGAAAAAACGACCTCAAATGATCACAAAACTCCAAAGGAAATGAAAGAAAAAAATGAAACAAAAAAAGCAGATGAGACAGAAAAAACAGAGCAAAAAGAAACAAAAAATTTAGAAGATAAAAAAGACTTTGAAACACAAGAAAAAATAAAAGAAATAATAGACGGCGTAATAGAAGGCGCAGAAAACAATAAAGAAAAAGCAAAAAACGAAGAACAATAAGTTAAATCATAAAAATTAAGAAAGAAAAAGAGTTGATTTAATGAGAAGAAGAGAATTAAAAAACATGGAATGGGGGTTGCTAATAGTAGCAATTATACTATCAATAATAGGTATTATTGCACTATTTTCAGCAACACAAGAAACTGAATATGACGAATTTAAAAAACAAATAATATGGTTAGCAATAAGTCTAATAGCAATGGTAATAGTAATGCTAATAAATTACGAAACATTAGTAAAACTATCACCAATTTTTTATGGAATATTTATAATTCTGCTAATAGCAGTAATGTTCACAAAACCTGTAAATGGAGCAACAAGTTGGTTTGACATCGGATTTTTTTCATTCCAACCATCAGAATTTGCAAAAATAGCAGTAATACTGTTTTTAACATATGTAATATCAAAAATACAAGAAAGATATGCAGAAGATATAAACAAACCAACACGACTACTAATAATATTTGTAACATTAGCAATACCATTATTATTAATTATAAAACAACCAGACTTTGGTACAGCAATGGCGTTTTGTATAGCACTTGCAATGATGCTATTTACTGCCGGAATAGACAAAAAGTACATAATAGGAACAATATTGATAGCAACAATATCAATACCACTATTATACAATTTTGTACTGCCAGATCATGCCAAGAAAAGAATAGATATATTTTTAAATCCAGAATCAGACCCACGTGGAAGTGGATATAACATAATTCAATCAAAACTAGCAATAGGAGCAGGACAATTAACAGGAATGGGATTATTAAAAGGAAATCAAACACAACTAGGATATCTATACCCAAAAACAACAGACTTTATTTTCTCTGTAATTGGCGAAGAAATGGGATTTATAATAGGACGGAACAATTATAGTACTATATGTATTTCTGGTCACAAAAGCGATTTACATTGCAAAAACAGCCAAAGACACAAAGGGTTCCTTGATTGCATCTGGAATAGCTGGAATATTTTTATTTCATATGACAGAAAACATAGGGATGGTAATGGGACTTTTACCAATAACAGGTGTACCATTGTTGTTTGTAAGCTATGGAGGAAGTTCTATGATTACAAGTTATATTTTAATTGGAATATTATTAAATATAAGCAGTAAAAGGCAAAAAACAATATTTGTAAAATAAAAAATCGGGGGATTAAGGGACGTTCCTTTTTCTCCCTTTTTTTAGAAATTTAGGGACAGTGCTTTAGTACCAATTTTTTCAAATTTGTTATTTGGAGGGAAAAATGTATTTAAAAAAATTAAAAATAGGAAATGTAGAACTAGAAAATAATTTAATATTAGCTCCAATGGCAGGAGTAACAGATTTACCATTTAGAAAAATATGCAAAGAATTTGGGCCAGGCTTAGTATGCACAGAAATGGTAAGTAGTAAAGCAATATTTCATGACGATTCAAAAACAAAACTACTAATGAACACAGAAGGAGAAAAAAGGCCAGTAAGTATGCAAATATTTGGTAGTGATGAGGAAACAATGGGGTATGCAGCAAAATATGTATCAAAATTAGCAGATATAGTTGATATAAACATGGGATGCCCTGCTCCCAAAGTAGTAAAAAATGGTGATGGTAGCAAACTTTTACTAAACATAGAACAAGCAGAAAAAGTAATAAAAGCAGTTGTAAAAAACTCTACTAAACCAGTAACATTAAAAATTAGAAAAGGTTGGGATTGCGAACATATTGTAGCAACAGAATTTGCTAAAATGGCAGAACAAGCAGGAGTATCTGCAATTACAATTCATGGGAGAACTAGAACCGAGATGTATTCTGGAAAAGCAGATTTAGACATTATCAAAAGAGTGAAAGAGTCAGTGAACATACCGGTAATAGGCAATGGTGATGTGGTAGATGAAGAATCTGCATTGAAAATGTTTGAATACACCGGGGTGGATGGAATTATGATAGGTCGTGGAACTTTTGGAAATCCGTGGATATTTGCAAGAATTAAGCATTTTTTAGAAACAGGGGAAAAACTTCCTGAAATATCAAATGAAGAAAAGTTTAGAGTTATAAAAGAACAAATTCAACTTGAGTTAGAAAATAAACCGGAGGTAACTGCAATAAGAGAAATGAGAAAGCATATTGCTTGGTATACTAAAAATATGCCGAATTCTAGTGAGTTTAGGTGCGAGATTAATAAAATAGAGGATAAAGATTTATTAATGAAAATTGTTGAAAAATATTTTTTGGAAGAATGATACAGTTCACAGCCTAGAAAAATTACAAACAGAAAATATAACCAAAACTGTTGAAATAACGTTTTAGTTATGGTAGAATCAAAGTGCAGAAACAGACTGCATAAAACAAAAGAAGGAGTGAAGAAAAAATGAAGAAAACATTTAATAATTCAAAAGGTATAACATTAGTGGCACTCGTAATCACTATAATTATCCTTTTAATATTAGCGGGAATATCAATATCAGCATTAACAAATACAGGAATATTCCAAAAGGCAAAAGATGCAAAACAAAAATCAGAAGATGCAGCATTAGACCAAAATACAAAACTAGATGAATATGAAAATGAAATTGATAAATATATACCTAAGGAAAACAGTTTAGCAAAAGCAGTTAAAGTAGGAGACTATGTAGCATATAAACCAGATGAATTAGACGATAATGCATTAACTACATTAAAAACAAATTTAAAAAACTATTCAGGAGCAAGTGATAATACAACAAATTCTGCGATTGCTAGAGATAGCTTGAGTTGGAGAGTACTTGATATAGATGAAAAAACAGGAGCTGTTAGATTAATAAGTGCAACACAAACAAGTTCAAAAGTTACTTTAAGAGGATATAATGGATATAACAATGCTGTAAAATTATTAGATGATGCATGTAGCACTTTATATAATTCAAAATTGGCAACAAAAGTACAAAATCTAAAAATAGAAGATATACAAGACAAAATGAAAACTGATTATACAAAAATAAATTCAAATTATAGTAATAGATTTACACCAAGTAATAAATATTATCCAAGTATCTTAAAAAAAGAGAAAGAACAAAAAATAACTGTTGGACAAAATACAACTACAGGAACAGAATTAGATTTTAGCGAACAAAAAACATTTGAAAATCAAACAGAAAGTAAACAAGCAGATACATTAGATGTTAAATATACATATTGGTATAAAACAATGTCTGCAAATGACTTTGATGGAGAAAACAAAGAAATGTATTATAAATTATTTATAAATAATGGAAGTAATTACCCAACATATTGGATGTCATCTCGTTGCGTCCTTGCTGACTCCGATAATGCTCACTTCGATGTTCGCAATGTGGATTCAGGCATTGTCGACGCCGGCCACTTGTTCAATTCTATCGACAACGAGGGCTCTTACGACTATGCTTTCCGCCCATGTATAACTCTAAACTCTAATGTCCAAGTAACATCAGGAAATGGAACTGAAAGGACTCCATTTGAAATAAAATAAAAATATGGAATTTTGATGGATAATGGAAATTTAAATAAATATAATGTATATCTGGAAAAATCTAAAAAGTATATAAATCAAACGATGATATATTAAAATACACAAACAATAATTTTTTGAACTGTAAATAGTAACAAAGAAGATATATAAAAATATATAGAAAAAACTGGGACAAAATTGGATATACCAAGCGTCTCAGTTTTTATTTAATCTAATTTATATGAATTACCATCAATATCAAAGCATATTGGACAAGTAGTATCGACTGGCCCATCATTTTCTGCGTCAATTGTTGAAATATTTACGATATTTTTAATATTTTTGTAATCTTTCTTTTCTATACCATCAGATGACACCAAAACACGACTTACAGTTCCATCTTCATGAACAAATACAAACCAATCAACTCCACCTTGATTATAGTAAACACGTTTGCAGAAAACAACATCATCATATAATTTATTTATTTCGCCATATTTTTTTGCTAACTCATTATATAAAATTAGGTAAGCCTCTCCATTATTTTTGATATATGTGTATGCCGAATCACCAGAATCTCTTAACCAATTTCCATTTGTAGAATTTCTAGTTTTTATTAAATTATTCATAAAATTTGAATATCTTTTTTCTGTAGTTGTTTCTTCTTTGTCAGTTTTTAAAGTTTGATTTGATTCAACATTATTCCCTATTTTTTCAGCCTCTGTATTTGAAACTGTTATATTACTTGTAGAGCCAGATAATACATTTTTTGTTGAATCTTTAGTTGTATTTTCTACAGTATTTGTAGTATTTTTAGAATTAATAAAATAAAAATACATAAATATCATTCCAATAATAAGTATAAAAATAATAAATGATAAAATTACTGTTGATAACTTTAATTTTATAGGTTCTTTATCAGTCATTTTTTCACCCCCTTTTTCTTTTGTAATTTATGATTACAGAATATCATAAAAAAATAAAAAAAACAATAAATTTCTTATTTATTATTTTTTTTATATGGTTTAGAGATATTTGTAATTCCCAATAAATAGTCACAAGATGTGTTATAAAAATCAGCTAGTTTTATTAAATTATAAATATCTATAGTTATTTCACCGGTTTCATATCTTGAATATGTTTGTTGCGTACAGCCTAGTATTTTTGCAACTTCAGTTTGAGTTAAATCTCGATCTTCTCTTAAATCTCTAATTCTTAGTTTCATACTTTTAATATCACCAAAAAAATTATAATTTATTCTTAAAACGAGTAAGATGTTTTACGCTTTTTACGTGTAAAAGAAATAAAATATATACAAATTGGATATAATTTTAAATATAGTAAATGAAGGGAGAATACATATGAAAAAAATTTTGAAAAATAAAAAAGGTATAACATTAGTGGCACTCGTAGTAACTATTATTATTTTAATTATTTTGGCAGGGATTTCAATATCAACTTTAACAAATACTGGGATATTTGAAAAAGCAAAAGATGCAAAACAAAAATCAGAAAATGCACAAAAAGAAGAGGATAAACTAATTTCTGAATATGAAAAAGAAATTGTAAGACAAGATGCAGAAGGTATATGGGATGGAAATGTAAATAAACCGGATTTAATGTCAGGAATGATGGCAATAAAATTTACAGAACCAACAGATAGTACAGAAGGAAAAGATGAAAAAGTAAGTGATAGCAGTAAAAATGATTGGTATAATTACAGTGAAAAGAAATGGGCAAATGCTCAAACAGAAGATGGAAGTATGTGGGTATGGATACCAAGGTATGCATACAAAATAAATAAAAGTAATCAAACTTTTGATGTGGTATTTTTGGTAGGAACAACAGACAATTACTATGATAAAGATGGAAAATTGCAAACAGCAAAAAGGCAAACATCAGAAACAGATATACCAGATGCAACAAAAGATTATGTAGTACATCCTGCTTTTACAAATGAAAGTAACATTGGCTATGTCAATGGAGGATGGAAAAAAGAATTAACAGGTATTTGGGTATCAAAATTTGAAGCAGGGTATTTTGATAAAAATTTAGTTGATGCAGATAAAGAAAAATATTCAAGTTCAGTAAATTATTCGCAAACAGATGGATATACTACAGCAGAAAAAAATGAGGATGCTAGAAATTATCTTGATGGAATTTATGGATCAAAAACAACAGCAATAAAATATCCAACATTTCAGGGTGGCAAATATTCAATGAATTATATTAATCATAATGATGCTTTTAATATATCAAAGGCAATTGCAGGAGATTCTAATAATGTATATGAATTAAAAAGTAATTCAACAGATAGCCATTTAATGAAAAACAGTGAATGGGGAGCAGTAGCATATCTGGGACAAAGCAAATATGGATTGTATAATAAAAATATTAGAATAAACAATGTAAATATGGGAGATGATAGTAATTTTGTATATGCAATGACAGGATATGCAGCAAAAGAGGAAGATGCTGAAAATACAATAAATGCAAATGCAATTGCTTGGAATCAATTTGGAGGAGAATTGGCAAGTACAACTGGAACAATATATGGAATATATGATATGTCTGGTGGTGCATGGGAAAGAACAGCGGCAATTGTTAATAACGGTAATGATAACCTTAATAAGTATGGAAAAGCAATAATGAATGCTTTAAACAATGGAAAAAGTTCTGAATATGTAACAGTATATCTAAATGGAGAAACATCAGGACAATCTATAGATGATGCAAATAAATCTAATTATACTGCAAATACAAAAATATATGGAGACGCAATACATGAAACTTCAACAGCAGGTTTAGGCCAAACATCATGGCATGATGACTTCTCTTCCTTCGCTGGCTTGTACGATCCGTTCTTCGATCGCGGAGGCGCTTGTTGGTATACCAGCGGAGCCGGTTTATTCTCTTTCTATTGTAATGCAGGTTATAGCGCTTACGATAGTGGGTTACATTCAGTGCTGGTCGCTCAGTAGAACTTCGATACACAAAGAAGCATCAAGTTTCCTATTCCGGATTGGGTTTCGTACCACTTTATTCTTAAAAAATAAAAAAACACTTGTATATTCCCCAAATTTGTGATATAAATACTAGTATAAAGAAATGCTACAGAAAGGCGGAATTTTTGTGGAAGAGAATTTAGAAAAAGAAACAAAAAAAGTACTAGTTGTAGACGACGAACAAGCAATAATCGACGTACTAGTATACAATTTACAAAAAGAAGGATATGAAACATTAGAAGCAACAGATGGTGTAACAGCAGTAAACATAGCATTAGAGCAAAAACCAGACTTAATGTTATTAGATATAATGTTACCAAAAATGGACGGACTAACAGTATGTAAAAGAGTAAAAAATTACTTAAATATACCAATATTAATGCTAACAGCCAAAGACGCAGAAATAGACAAAATAGTAGGGCTAGAATTAGGAGCAGATGACTACATAACAAAACCATTCAGTGTAAGAGAACTAATGGCAAGAGTAAAAGCAAATCTAAGAAAAAATGAAATATCAACAGTAATAAAAGAAACAGAACAAGAAATGCCAAAAATGGAAGAAATAACAGATAGCATAATAAGAGTAAATGACCTAGAACTAGACCTAGATAGATTCGAAGTAAAAGTTAGAGGAAAAATAATTGACCTAACACTAAGAGAATTTGAAGTATTAAAATTCTTAGCAGCCCAACCAGGACAAGTAATAACAAGAGAAACACTATTAGAAAAAGTATGGGGATACGAATATTATGGAGATATAAGAACTGTAGATGTTACAGTAAGAAGAATAAGAGAAAAAATAGAAAAAGACACTTCAAGTCCAAAAATACTAATAACAAAAAGAGGCGTTGGATATTATATAGCAACAAAATAAAAGAAATAGAAAGAATAAAAAAGGCTAAATAGCCAAAATATTCTTTCTATTTTTTATATTCTAGGAAAGTTATCATAGTATGATAACTTTCTGTAGAAGATAAATATGGCAGAAATTAGATTTTGTAGCAGTTTGCACTGCGTACAAAATCTTAATTCTGGTTTTTTGTTGAAATTTGTTGAAAAATGTGATTAAATAAAAGCGAAAAAATACAAATAAAAAAGGAAAAGGATAAAAGATGAAAAGAGAAAATACAAGAAAAATAATGGTAGGAAATGTACAAATAGGAGGGCAAAATAAAGTAGTAATACAATCAATGTGCAACACAAAAACAAAAGATGTAACATCAACAGTAAAACAAATATTAGAATTAGAAAAAGCAGGATGTGAAATAATAAGAGTAGCATGTTTAGACATAGAAGATGCAAAAGCAATAAAACAAATAAAAGAACAAATACACATACCAATAGTTGCAGATATCCATTTTGACTACAGAATAGCACTAGAAGCAATTGAAGCAGGAGTAGACAAAGTACGAATTAATCCAGGGAATATAGGCTCAGAAGAAAGAGTAAAAATGGTTGTAGACAAATGCAAAGAAAAAAACATACCAATTAGAATAGGAGTCAATGCAGGCTCATTAGAAAAAGACTTGCTAGAAAAATATGATGGTAAATCCACTGCACAAGCAATGGTAGAAAGTGCAAGAAAACACGTAGAAATACTAGAAAAACTAGACTTCTATGATTATGCAATATCATTAAAAGCATCAAACTTAGACTTGTGTATATCTGCATACGAAGAGGCCTCAAAAACATTTGAATGTCCATTACACTTAGGAATCACAGAGGCTGGAACAGAATTTAGTGGAACAATAAAATCAAGCATAGGACTTGGAATTTTACTAAGAGAAGGAATAGGAGATACACTTAGAGTATCGCTTTCAGACGACCCAATAAAAGAAATAAAAGTTGCCAAAGAAATTTTAAAAGACTGCAATTTATATAAAAATTCACCAACATTAGTGGCTTGCCCGACATGTGGAAGAACACAAATAGATTTAATCCCAATAGCAAAAGAAGTAGAAGAATTTTTACAAACAATAGAAGCCAACATAACAGTAGCAGTTATGGGATGTGCTGTAAATGGACCAGGAGAAGCCAGAAATGCAGATATAGGGATAGCCGGTGGTATAAAAGAAGGATTGCTATTCAAAAAAGGAAAAATAATTAGAAAAATACCACAAGATAAAATCGTAGAAGAATTGAAAAAAGAAATATTAGAAATGATAAAAAATAAATAAAAGGATTTACTTAAAAACAAAGCTAAAAAATTAAAGAAATTTCAGTTGAAAAAGAGAGGCGTTATAATGAAAATATTAATTGGAAAAACAGCCGGATTCTGTTATGGAGTAAAAAGAGCAGTAGAAGGAGCAGAAAACGAAATAAAAAATTCTAAAACACCAGTATATTGCTTAGGAGAAATAGTACATAACAAACAAGTTGTAGAAGACCTAAAAAATAAAGGAATTACATTTGTAGAAGATATAAATAGTGCAAAAGGAACAACAATAATAAGAGCACATGGAGTTCCAAAAGAAATTTATGAAAAAGCACAACAAAAAAATATAGAATTAAAAGACTATACATGTCCAAATGTTTTAAAAATACACAAAATAGCAGAAGAATATGCTAAAAAAGGATATTTTATAATTTTATGTGGTAGCAAAAAACATCCAGAAAACTTAGGAACAATAAGCCATTGCTCAAAAAATTCATACATAATAGAAAAAGAAGACGATGCACTAAAAGCATTAGAAAAACTTGAAAAAACAGAAATAAAGAAACTTTTAGTAATCTCGCAAACAACATATAGTTTAGAAAAATTTTATATTATAAGAGAAATAATTGAAAATGAACTTCCTAGAAACATAGAATTAGTTATAAAAAATACAATATGTGCAACAACAGAACAAAGACAAATTGAAACAAAAGAATTATCAAAAAAAGTAGATATGATGATAATAATAGGTGGAAAAAATAGTTCAAATACAAAAAAATTGTATGAAGTAGCACAAGAAAATTGTAAAAAAGCAGTATGTATAGAAGACTACAAAGAATTAAAAAAATTTCAAAATGAAATAAAAAAAGAAGAAAAAATAGGCATAATGGCAGGAGCATCAACACCACAAAAAAGCATAGAAGAAGTAGAAAAATATTTAAATGGATTATAAAAGATAAACCGCAAAGTTCTAAAAATGTCGAATTTTGCGGTCGATTTTTTAAGAAAAACACAAAAAAATATTGACACAGATAAAATAAGATACTATAATCTAATTAAATTTTTTAAATCAAATACATTTTTATTCAAAAATATTAGTTCTAATTCAAAATCCAATTTATTTAGCTAAAAAGGAGGTGGAAAAGAGTAAATGAACCGAAAATTTATATCAAATAGTAATTATGTATTCAGAAAAATACTAAATTCTGAAGAAAGTTTAAGCATCCTAAAAAACTTTATAGAAGCAATATTAAATATAAAAATAGAAGAAATAGAATTAAATCCATACTTAATAAAAAAAGAAAAATACTTGCCAAGTGAAGAAAAATTTGGGATAGCAGACGTAAGAATAAAGACAAATGAAAACGAAGAAATAAACGTAGGAATTCAATTTATAGATGGAATATATATACAAACAAAAATGCTTTTATACTATTCACAAATACATCTAAATCAACAAGAATATGATGGCAATAGAGAATTTGCTAAAACAATAACAATAAATTTATTGGACTTTAATTATTTTGCATCAAAGGAATGTGAAAAAACAATAAGAATAAAAACAAACCAAGGAGACATCCAGTTAGAAGAAATAGAAATGAAAGCAATAGAATTACCAAAATTTAGATGTTATGATAGAGAAAACATGACAGAAAGAGAACAATGGCTTCAATACCTAAAAGGATGTGATGAAAAAACACTAAAAAAAATAAAACAGCAAAATGAATTTATAAGAGCATTAGATGAAAAAGCAGAAGATTATTGGATAAAAGAAAAAATGGAATAAAAAGAGGGATAAAATCCCTCTTAAAATTACATAAATATTAATTTATATTATAATTGCTTTAATGTTACTTTTACAACAGTACCTGCATCAACACTAGAACCTTTAGGTGGGTCTTGTGAAACAACAGTTCCTGTGCCTTCAACACTAATATTAAGGTTAGCATTTTTTAATTCGCTAGTTGCTTGATATTTACTCTTTCCAGTTAAATCAGGAACAGTAGTAGAGGTTCTTGTATCTTGGTCATATAACATAATGGTAGAACTTTTTTGTAAAGAAATTCCAGGCTTTGGAACTTGATCTTTAACTAAAGTATTATTTTTATCATTAGAAGTAGATATTTTCACTTCAAAACCAGCATTTTTAAGAATTTTTTCAGCCTCAGCAATTGTTTTATTTCTAACCTCAGGTACAGTAATTAAATCTGCATCGTCAGAAGAATCAGCATTAGAAGGTATACCTAGTAAAGGTAAAATTTCAGTTAGCATTTGTGAAACTACAGGCCCAGCTAAAGTACCACCTTGGTGATTGCTTTTTGGAGGTTTATACAAATTAAGTAATAAAACAACCTGAGTATCTTCAACAGGTGAAATTGCAACATATGTAGCAACATAACCATCTATATCTTCTCTACCGGCTCTTGGTTCAGAAGTTCCAGTTTTTCCACCAACAGTATAACCAGTAACTGCCCCTCTTTTACCAGTACCTTCCTCAACAACAGATTGCATCATTGATTTTACTTTTGAAGCAGTTTCAGTAGAAATAACTTGTCTAACTTCTTCAGTATCAATATTTGTAACAGCACCTGTATCAGTATTAGTAATAGATTTTACAATTCTAGGCTTCATTAGAACACCATTATTAGCAATAGCAGAAATTGCCGTAATCATTTGTAAAGGTGTAATACTAAAACGTTGCCCAAAAGAATAAGTTGCCCTTTCAACAGGTATTACAGTAGATTCTTCTTTAAAGATTGAATTTGCTTCACCAGGTAGGTCAATACCTGTTTTATCAAATAATCCAAAAGATTTATAATATTTATATAATGTTGCAGTACCAATTCTTGAACCTAATTGGATAAGAGCAGGGTTACATGAATTTTCCAATGCTTTTCTTAAAGATTGTGAACCATGTGAACCATCAGTTTTCCAACAACTTATTTTTACGCCATCTACTGTTTCTGAGCCAGAACAATGGAAATCTCCAGCAACATCTGTACCAGTAATATTTTCTTCCAAAGCAGTAGAAGCAGTAATCAATTTAAAAACAGAACCAGGTTCATATAATTCGGAAACAGCCTTATTGGACCACATTTTGTAAATAGCATTAGTTTTTTCCTCCGAATTTAACGAATCATATGTTTTTGCAAGATATGAATTTGGTGTAAAAGGACTATTTAAATCGTAATTTGGATAATTTGCCATTGCTAAAATATCACCAGTTTTAGGGTTCATAACAATACAACTTCCACCATTTTCAACATTGTTATTATCAACTGCTTGTTGTAAATATTTCTCAACTATTTTTTGAATATTCAAATCAATAGTAAGAGTTAAATCACTACCATCTTCTGCAGCAATATATGTTTCTTCTGTATTTGGAATCTCCTCTTGACTTGCACTTTTTGAACTTACAATTTTACCAGGTGTTCCAGACAAAACATCCTCCCACTTGTTCTCGATGCCAGATAAACCTTGATTATCACTACCACAAGAACCAAGAACTTGAGAAAGAACAGTTCCATTTGGATAATATCTCTTTGTATCTTCATCTATATTAATGCCATTAGTAACTTTATTATCTTCCATCCATTTTTTTAACTGGTCAACTTTATCCTGTTCAACCTTTTTTGCGATAGTCTCCACCTTTGAAGTACTTGTGACTTTTTTCAAAGTTTCATCATAATCAAGTTGGAAAATGTCTGAAAAAGCCTTAGCAACTTTCTCTTTTAAAGCCTGAGTATTATCACTATTTTTTGAATCTTTAATTTTTTCAGGATTAATTGTTATTGTGTCAACAGAAGCACTTGTTGCAAGAGTTTGCCCAGTAGAATCATATATGGCACCTCTTTTAGGACTTATTATTTGATTTATAGATTGCTGATTATATGCCATTTCTTTTAAATAAGTACCTTGTACAAATTGCAAAAATCCAATTCTTCCTATCAATATTGCTATAATTAAAATAATTACTATAAATATTGTTTTGATTTTTTTGGTATATATAAAGTTTTGAGATTTGAACTCCGTATTTATTTTTGTAACTTTTTTATCTATATTTTTTGTTTTTTTCGTTTTATTTTTTTTCTCCAATATTTTCACCACTCTTTTGTTTAAAATTATAACATTATTTTATATTAAACATGTCTAAAAATCAATAAAAATTTAAAAAGAAAGGAAAAAATTATGATATCAAATGTAAAAACAATATCTTTAATTGGAATAGAAGGTAATTTAGTAGAAGTACAAACAGACATAACAGGAGGCTTACCATCATTTGATATAGTTGGGTTGCCAGACACAAGTGTACGAGAATCAAAAGAAAGAATAAAATCTGCAATAAAAAATTCCAACATAGAATTACCAAGTAGAAGAATTATAATAAATTTAGCACCTGCAAGTACAAAAAAAGAAGGAACAAGTTATGACTTGCCAATGGCTATAGGAATATTGCTTGCACAAAATGCAATAATTAACAATAAATTAGAAAGCACCATATTTATAGGTGAACTTTCATTAGATGGGAAAATAAATAGAATAAATGGAGTATTACCTATGTGTATAGAAGCAATGAATTTAGGAATAAGAAGAGTAATATTGCCAAAAGCAAACGAAAGGGAAGCAGCAGTATTACAGGGATTAGAGATAATAGGAGTACGAAATTTACAAGAAGTAATAGATTATCTAAATGGAGATAAAAAAATAGAAAAAGTTCAAGTTGATATTCTAAAAATATTTAGTAAAAAGAAAAAAGAACAATTAGATTTTGCAGATGTAAAAGGTCAAGAAAATGTAAAAAGAGCCTTAGAAATAGCAGCGGCAGGCCGGACACAACTGCGTTCTTATTGGTTCACCTGGATGTGGCAAGACAATGATTTCAGAAAGAATACCAAGCATTTTACCAGATTTAACATTTGAAGAAGCATTAGAGGTAACAAAAATACACAGTATTTCTGGAATTTTGGATAATGATGTTGGAATAGTAACAACAAGGCCATTTAGAAGCCCACATCATACAATATCGCCAACATCAATGATAGGAGGAGGAAGAAATCCAATACCTGGTGAAATAAGTTTAGCACACAATGGAGTTCTATTTTTAGACGAGTTACCAGAATTTAATAGGGCAACATTAGAAGTATTAAGAGGGCCGCTAGAAGACAAAAAAGTATCAATATCAAGATTATATTCAAAGGTAGAATATCCAGCAAACTTCATGCTTGTGGCGAGTATGAATCCATGTCCATGTGGATATTATGGAAGTGAAGAAAAAAACTGCAATTGCACAGAAACATCAATTAAAAAATATTTAAATAGAATTAGTGGACCATTGCTAGACAGAATAGACTTACATGTTGAAGTAAAACCAGTGAAATATCAAAAATTGAACTCTAATATAAAACCAGAAAAATCTGCAAAAATAAAACAGAGAGTAAATAATGCTAGAAGAATTCAATACTTAAGATATAAAAATACAGGAATATATTCAAATGCAGAACTTACACCACAAATGTTCGAAAAATATTGCCAAATTGATGAGCAGTCAAAGAAAATATTAGAACAGGCTTTTAATAAATTAGGACTGAGTGCAAGGGCATATTCTAAAATTTTAAAGGTTGCGAGAACAATTGCAGATTTAGAGGAAAAAGAAAATATTGAAAAACAACATATTTTAGAGGCTATTCAATATAGAAATTTAGATAGAAAATATGGAGATAAATTTTAAACATACAACTATCAATGAAAAAACAACACACAATATTTTTAGGAACTATGAATGTAAAGGTTTAAAAAAGTATAAAAAATTTAAGCAGATGGAGATGAAGTTATATGGAAATAGATATTGAGAACCCAAGATATCCAGAGCAATTAAAAAATATAAAAAATCCACCGAAAAAAATATATGCAAAAGGAAACATAGAATTATTAAAAACAAAACGGAATATCAATAATTGGTTCAAGAACACCATCAAAATATGGCAAAAAAATGACAAAAAAATTTGCAACTGAACTTAGCCAATATGGATTAACAATTATAAGCGGAATGGCAGAAGGAATAGATGGAATAGCGCATAGTGCAACCTTAGAAGCACATGGAAAAACAATAGCAGTTTTACCATGTGGATTCAAAAATATATTTCCAGAAAATAATATAAAATTATATGAGCAAATATTGGAAAATGATGGACTTGTTATAAGCGAATATGAAGAAAATGAAAAAGCAGAATACAATTATTTTTTAGAAAGAAACAGAATTGTAGCAGGACTATCAATAGGAACATTGGTGGTGGAAGGGGGATATAGAAGTGGAACAAGTGTAACGGCACGACTTGCTAAAGAACAAGAAAAAAATGTATTTTGCATTCCGTCAAGTTTAGAAAACTCAAAAGGTATAACGCCTAATAAATTAATACAAGAGGGAGCGTTTTTAGTAACAAATGTAGAGGATATTATAAAAAATTATCCTGAATTGGATTTAATAAAAGTAGAAGTACAAAAAGAGAAAAATGTGGAACCAGAATTTAAGGAAATTTATGATATTTTAAATTATGATGAACCAATACATATTAATGAAATCGCTAAAAAATTGAATTTGTCAATTAGTGAAATAAATGCAAAATTAATGATGCTTGAACTTGAAGAAAAAATTGTGTCACTTCCGGGAAATAATTATAAAAAATGCTAAAAATATAAGGTGCAAAAATGGACATAGGAGGAATGAAAAAATGAAATTACATATAAAAAAAGAGTTTGGTAATACAGGTGAAGATATTGCAACTGAATATTTAGAAAAGCAAGGATATATAATTTTAGAACGAAATTTTTATTGCAAACAGGGTGAAATTGATATAATTGCTAAAGATAAAAATGAAGTTGTTTTTGTGGAGGTGAAAAGTAGGAGTAATGTTGGATATGGTCTTCCATCAGAAGCGGTAACAAAACAAAAGATTAAACATTTGTGCAGAGCTGCTAGATATTTTTTGTATAAAAATAAGATGTTTAATGAGTTTATTAGGTTTGATGTTGTGGAAATATTAATAAAAAGTGGAAAGTTTAATGTAAATCATATAAAACAGATAATATAGGTTACAATTTACAGTCTATAAAATTATTATGTAAAATATCAATAAAATCTTGAATATAAACAAAATTATTGGTATAATAACCAACAAGGTACGTTTTAATTCGACTTTCGAATAAAAGACACGAACCACAAAAATAAAAAAAGAAAGGACACCAAATGGAAAATATATTAGAAGAAACAAGATTTATAATGAAAAAATACAACATAAGAGCAAACAAAAATCTTGGGCAAAACTTTTTAATAAATGAAGAAGTAGTAAAAAACATAGTAGGATGTAGTAACATAGAAAAAGAAGACCTAGTAATAGAAATAGGACCAGGGCTAGGAACACTAACAAAATACTTACTAGAAAAAGCAGGAAAAGTAATATGTATAGAACTAGACACAAAAATGTTACAAATACTAGAAGACAGATTCTCATTATACAATAATTTTGAATTAATAAACAATGATGTACTAAAAGTAGATTTAAAAAATATAATAAAAAAAGAAAAAGAAGAAGGCAAAATAAAAAATGTAAAAATAGTAGCAAATTTACCATATTACATAACAACACCAATAATAATGAAACTATTAGAAGAAGAGTTAGAACTAGAAAGCATAACAGTAATGATACAAAAAGAAGTAGCAGACAGACTAATAGCAACACCCGGAGAAAAAAATACAGGAGCAATAACATATTCTGTATATTATTATGCAGATTCAGAGGCAATAATGGAAGTTCCAAACAGTTCATTTATACCTGAACCAGAAGTAACATCAAAAGTAATAAAATTAAATATAAGAAAAGAACCTGTTGTTAAACCAAAAGACAAAGAAAAAATGTTTAAAATAATAAAATACGCGTTTATGCAAAAAAGAAAAACATTACTAAATTCACTAACAAATAACGGTGTATTCAAAAACAAAACACAAGGAACAGAAATTTTAAACTCTTTGGGAATAAAGGAAAACGTAAGACCAGAAGAATTGACATTAGAACAATTTGAAAAAATATCAAATATTTTATAAAAATACTTAAAAATAAAAATCAAATATGTTATAATAAAAATGAAGTGAAAAATATGTAAGGAGGTTAGGATGAATCAAATATTAGTAACAGAAAAATTATATATAACGCCAGAATTAAAAAGAAAAAAGAAAATATATAAATTTTATTTCATATTATCAGTATTTATAGTATTAATTCTAACATCATTTTACATATATGCCGAATATGACAGAAACAAAAGTGCAGAAGTTTCACAGCAATTATTAGACGACATGAATAAAACACTAGAGGGAACAACAGAAGATACAACAATAGCACAAGATGATGTTTTATTAGTAGTACTTAATGGAACAAAAGAAGAAACACAACAAGAAGAGCAACAAAATCAACAAGAACAACAATCAAGTGTAACAACTGCAAACAACAAAGCAGAATGGAAAACATCTGCAGCAGGATACAAATATAAAATTATAGCAACAGTAGAAGTACCAAAGATCAGTTTAAAATACACGGTTGTTCAAGGTCAATCAGGAAGCATAGAAGAAACAGAATCACTATTAAAAAGTTCACCTGTAAAATACCATGGATATGACCCAAACGAAGTTGGGAATTTCTGTATAGTAGGACATAATTACAGGAACTCAAAATTCTTTAGCAAAGTTCCTAATTTAACAGTAGGAGATACAGTAAAATTAACAGACTTAACAGGTAGAACAATAAATTATGAAGTATATGATAAACATACAGTAGACCCAAGTGACACAAAGGACACAACACAATTGACTGGAGGAAGAAAAGAATTAACATTAATTACATGTACAGATGATAGTAAATTAAGAGTAATTGTAAGATGTAAAGAAGTAAAATAAAGGTAAAAATATAGTCACAAATAGATATTCCCTTTCATATAATAAAATAAAATTATTATATGAGGGGGATTTTTCTTGGCAAAAATATTAGTTTTTAATAATGATACAGATAGAATGGAAACATATTATAGAGGCGAAGCAGAGCCTATGCCATATAATACGAATGGAACATTGAAAGTTAGAGAATTTAGAGGCTCTAGCAAATCAAACATATTATGGACAACAAAAAGGACAATGCAAAGTTGGAATAGCCAAAGATATATTTTTGGGGCACCAATACCAGTAGGATTTGCATTTAAGAGGCCATATGAAGGTGGACATGGAAACCAAAGCCAACATTATGCAGGAGTTGCATTTGATGTTGGCCAAACTTTAAGTCCAACACAAAGAACAAGGCTATGGAGTTCTGCTAAAAATTCAGGAGTATGGTATTATGTGGAACCAATAAGTTTGACACCAACATGGGTACATTTTGATAAAAGATTTGGAACACCTGCATGTTCAACAGGAGGGTTTCCACAATTAAAAAGAGGAAGTTTAAGCAATTATGTTTGTATTGCACAAGATGATTTAAATACCTTAGGATTTAGAACAAATGGACTTGATGGAATATTTGGAGCAGCGACACAAACTGCTGTAATTAATTATCAAAAGTCAAAAGGGTTAACAGCAGATGGAATTGTTGGATGTAATACTTGGCGTTCTTTACAAGAAGCGGTTGTTGGCACAGGCCCTACAAGTACAACAATAAACTGATAATATAGAATGTTGGTATTTTTATTTGATTACAAATTCAAAAAAAGCATGATTATTCAAAAATAAATAATCACGCTTTTTTTATATATTAGGAAAGTTATAAAACGTTCCTAATATAAAATTACATTATTCTGCATCCATATCTGTTTCTGCAATTGTTTTTGCTACATTATAGATTAATTTTTGTTTCTCTGGAGAAACGCTTTTAATTAAATCTGTAAATTCTTTATCTAAGTAATTTTCTGAACTGCTAGAAGCTCCGTTTAATAGGTAACCTTCTGAAACATCTAATAAATCACATAATTGATTTAATCTTTTTAAGTTAATATGTGAATTACCTCTTTCAACTCTACTTAGGAAAGCAACAGAAATATCAATTTTATCTGCTAAATCTTCTTGTGTCATATTTTTTGCAAGTCTTGCTTGTTTTATTCTAGAACCGATTACACTGTAATCAATAGCCATTTTTTTCACCTTCTTTCATTTCGCTAGTTCATATTATCGAAATTTATAACAATAATATATCATTTAACTTATAAGTTTGGAAGTAACAGGAAACGAAAAATAAACTAATAAATCAAATAAGAGGCAAATAAACTGAAAAATAGACAAAAATACTATAAACATAATCAAAAAATAGAGAAATTACAAGTAAATAAGAATAAAACAGAGATAAAATAAGCAAAATATGGAAAAACCAACATTAAAAACTAGAAAAAACAGAAAAAAAAGTCAAACAAGGTATACATAATTTGAAAATGGAAAGAATATATAGTATAATAAAAAATGTTCGCGTCAAAAAAGGAGAGTGGAATATATTAGTATAAAAAAATTAAAATTTTATACCAAAGAAACAATAAAATTTTTCAACATAGCATTAATAGCAATTGGTTTTATAATCGCGATAATATTAATAAAATACAAACCAATGTATGAAGTTAAAATAGAAGGAACAACTATAGGATATGTAGAAAATAAAAAATCATTAAACGAAAAAATACAGGAAAATGTGGAAAACTATAGTAAAGAAAATATTGAAAGTGCAAAATTAACTGCAACACCAGAATATGAATTTAAATTAGTGAACAAGTCACAAGATGAAAATGAAGACGAAGTAATAATAGCATTACAAAATGAATTAGAAATAACTTACAAATATTATGAAATAGCGTCAAATAATGAAGTGATTGAAAATGTTAAAGATGAAGAAACTGCAGAAAAATTAGTAAATGAAATAAAAGAATTATCAAATAATGAAGTAGAATTAACAATAAATGAAAAAACAACAAAAGCACTAGAAAAAATTCAAATTGATGATTTAGAGGTTGCAAAAGAAAATACAGTAGAAAAATTAAATATTGATACAACAGAATCAATAGCAGACATAAATGGAATAAAAGTAGCAACGTTGCCAGTAACAGGAACAATATCATCAAGATATGGAGTTAGTAGCAAAATAAGAGTATCAACACATACAGGACTTGATATTGCGGCAACTACAGGAACACCAATAAAAGTTGTAGCAGATGGAACGATTACATTTGCGGCATATAGCGGTTCTTATGGATACCTTGTAAAAGTAGACCATGGAAATGGGGTAGAAACTTGGTATGGACATACTAGTAAAATGCTTGTAAAAGAGGGTCAGGCAGTAAAAGCAGGTGATACAATTGCATTAGTTGGAAGCACAGGAAATTCAACAGGTCCACATTTACATTTTGAGGTAAGGATTAATGGAGAACATGTAAATCCGCAAAAATATTTATATAATTAAAAGTTTTGATAGAAAAATCAAAAAAATGTCGAAAATTGCGATGAAAAGTACAACAAAATGTACAAAAAAACATTGCAATTTTTGACATTTTATGATATTATAAATTCACTTTCAAATTAGAAAGTTTTAAAATTCGATAAAAAATTTAAATTCAAAAATCAAAAAGTCCAAATCCGGACAAAAACATCATTCAAAAATCCAGTTCATGGATAAATTTAAATTTAAAAAAAACAGGAGGTGATAGAAAATTTTTCAAGGAATATATTTACCTCAAAATAAATATTGACAAAATTTAAAATACAGATTATAATAAAGGAGAAGATGCCATATGGTAATATTTACATACAAAGACTATATAAAACAAAAAGAATATGATAAAGCACTTTTTGGATTATGGAACACTATCCAAAAAAATAAGAATCAAGAAGTATATAAAAGCAATTTATGTGTAAGTGTAATGGAAGATAAAGAAGAATACATTCTATGTTCAGGTGAAGATATTGAAGAAGAAAACAAAGAAAAAATTACAAAAAATAAAGTAAACCATGAACACGACAAAATATTTAGAACAGTGTTAAGCAAAAAAATAGATTTAACAAAATTTTTAAACAAATTTTTAAGTTTAAAAATAAAGACAGAAGAACTTGAAAAATATAACAATAGTTATATAAATCAAAGATTTAAAAATCGAGAAGCAGACGTTGTTTACAGAATAAAAAATCAAAATATATTTTTATTAATAGAACATCAAACAAAGATTGACAAGAAAATGCCAATCAGGTTATTAGAATATAGTACAGAAATTATGGAAAGTGCTATAGAAGATAAAAAATACAAAACAGAACCAAGGGTAATACCAATAGTATTATATACAGGAAAAGCAAAATGGAATATTAATGAAGACACAAAAGTTAGTCAACAATTATTTGAAGAAGTAAAAATAATAGATGGAAAATTCAATTTAATTGACATTAATAATTTTAGCGAAGAAGAATTGATAGAAGATGATATATTTATAACAAAAATGATGTTAGTAGAAAAGTGTAAAGATACCGAGAAAATAGCAGAAACACTTTATAAAATTACAAAAATAATAAAAGAAGAAGACAAAACAACATTCAAAAAAATTATAAAAGAAATATGGGCAGAAAAAATAGGTACATAGAATACAAATAAAATATTAAAAAAATTAGATGAAGGAGATGATAGTATGCTAGCAGTAATTGAAATGATAAGAGAGGAAAACCAAAGGTACATTAATATTGGAAGAAAAGAGGGAAGAAAAGAGGGCAGAAAAGAAGGAAAAGTACAACAAATTCAGGAAATAGTACAAAAAATGTTAAATAAAAAAATGACAGAAGACATAATTCAAGAAGTAACAGGATTAAAAAAAGAAGAAATAGACAAAATAAAACAAGAGACGCTTTAATTTAAAAAAATCAGTTGACAAATTCTTCTAATAATATATAATAAAATAGGATAAAATAATACCAAGGAGGAAGTCTTATGGCAGAAAATTTAGAAGAAGAAAAAATACAAAAGATGATAGACGAATTAGTTGCAAAAGCCAAAAAAGCATCAGAAGAATACTTAAAACTAGACCAAGAACAAGTAAATAACATTGTAAAAGCAATGTCAATGGCAGGACTAGAGCATCATATGGAACTAGCAAAAATGGCAGTAGAAGAAACAGGCAGAGGAATATATGAAGACAAAATAACAAAGAATATGTTTGCAACAGAATATATATACCACAGTATCAAAAATGAAAAAACTGTTGGAGTAATAAACGAAAATGACGAAGAAGGATATCTAGAAATAGCAGAACCAGTGGGAATAATTGCAGGGGTAACACCAGTAACAAACCCAACATCAACAACAATGTTCAAATCAATAATATCTGCAAAAACTAGAAATGTAATAATATTTGGATTCCATCCATCTGCACAAAAATGCAGTTCAGAAGCGGCAAGAATTTTAAGAGATGCGGCAGTTCAAGCAGGAGCACCAGAAAACTGCATATTATGGATAGAAGAACCATCAATAACAGCAACAAGATTATTGATGAACCACCCAGATGTAAACTTAATATTAGCAACAGGAGGAACAGGAATGGTACGTTCTGCATATTCATGTGGAAAACCAGCACTAGGAGTAGGACCAGGAAATGTGCCATGTTATATAGATAAAACTGCAAAATTAAAAACATCAGTAAATGATTTAGTACTATCAAAATCATTTGACAATGGAATGATATGTGCATCAGAACAAGCAGTTTTAGTTGATAAAGACATATATCAAGAATTTGAAAAATTAATGAGAGAATCTGGATGCTACTTTGTAAATCCAGAACAAAAACAAAAATTACAAAATTCAATGTTTGAATATACAGAAGAATATGGATACAAACTAAAATCACACGTACCAGGTCAATCACCATATACAATTGCAAAAGAAGCGGGATTTGAAGTACCAAAAGATACAAAAGTAATAGTTGTATATGAAGAAGGAATTGGTAGAGAATATCCATTTTCAAAAGAAAAATTAAGCCCAGTTTTAACATATTACATTGTTGAAAATGAAGAAGAAGGAATTGCAAAATTAGAAAAATTGCTAGAATTTGGAGGACTTGGACATTCTGCAGCAATTCACAGTGAAAACCAAGACACAATTTTAAAATTTTCAGAAACTTTAAAAGCAGGAAGAATAATAGTAAACTCACCATCAACACATGGAGCAATAGGAGACATTTATAACACAAATATGCCATCACTAACATTAGGATGTGGCTCATTTGGAAAAAATTCAACAACAGCAAATGTGTCATCAGTAAACTTAATAAATATAAAAAGAGTTGCGAAAAGGAGAGTTAATATGCAATGGTTTAAAGTTCCAGAAAAAATATATTTTGAAGCAGGTTCAATAGCATACTTAGAAAAAATGCCAGATATAGAAAGAGCCTTTATAGTAACAGACCAAGGAATGGTCAAATTAGGATATGTAGATAAAATCTTATATCATTTAAGAAAAAGGCAACAATATGTACATTCAGAAATATTTAGTGATGTAGAGCCAGACCCATCATTTGATACAATAAAAAAAGGTGTAGAACAAATGAATAGTTTTAAACCTGATGTGATAATTGCAATTGGTGGAGGAAGTCCAATGGACGCTGCAAAAGGAATGTGGCTATTTTATGAACATCCAGAGGCAGATATTGAAGGATTAAAATTAAAATTTATGGACATTAGAAAGCGTACTTATAAATTTCCTAAATTAGGGAAAAAAGCAAAAATGGTAGCAATACCAACAACATCAGGAACAGGTTCAGAAGTAACATCATTTGCAGTAATTACAGATAAAGAAAAAGACAGAAAATATCCACTTGCGGATTATGAATTAACACCAGATGTTGCAATAGTAGACCCAGACCTAGTTATGAGTCTTCCAAAATCTGTAACAGCAGATACTGGAATGGATGTACTAACACATGCATTAGAAGCATATGTATCAAATATGGCATCAGACTATACAGATGGTTTAGCAGAAAAAGCAGTTGAATTAGTAATTAATTATTTAGAAAAAGCATATAATGATGGAAGTGATAAGCTAGCAAGAGAAAAAATGCATAATGCAAGTACAATTGCAGGAATGGCATTTACAAATGCATTTTTAGGAGTGAGCCACTCAATTGCACATAAAATAGGTGCAGAGTTCCATTTGCCACATGGTAGAATAAATGCAATATTATTACCATATGTTGTAAAATATAATGGAAGCAAACCATCAAAATTTGTGTCATTCCCTAAATATGAATATTATATTGCTGACGAAAAATACAGCCATTTGGCTAAAAAATTAGGACTAAAAGCAGACACAGTAGAAGAAGGTGTAAATAGTTTAGTAGAGAAAATAAAGGGATTAAATGAAAGTTTAAATATTCCAAAATCTTTTGAAGATGCAGGAATTGACGAAAAAGAATTTTTGGCAAAAATTGATATTCTTGCAGACAGAGCATTTGAAGATCAATGTACAACAGCAAACCCAAGAGTTCCATTAGTTTCAGAAATAAAACAAATACTATTAGATAGTTATTATGGGAAATAAGGTGATAAGGTGAAAATAACAGATAGAATAAAAAAATTTATGAATAGAAATAATCCAGAATTAATAGAAGGAAAGACAAAGTTAGATAAAAAAATAAATGAAAAAGCAAATGAAATAGAAAAATTATATGTGACTAAAAAAGAAAATGGAGAAGAAAACCCTATAAATGATACAGTAGAAAAGATAATGCAAATTGTACAGAATAATCCAGATCCATTAGAGGTAAGAAAACTTTTAACAGAGTTAATAGAAAGAGATAACATATCAAATCAAGTTGTAGAAAGGGCAGCTATAGAATTATCAAAAAAAGAGGATATACAAAATCATATAATAGTTGAGGCAATTGATGAGGCTGAAACAAGTATTCCAGATAGTTCAATTAAAAATATAATAAACAAGGGAGATATGAACATACGAGACAATTTGGAATTGATACAACAGATGCATGATCAAGAAAAACAGAAACAAGCAGAACAAGAACAATTAGAACTTCAAAGACAGGAACAACAAAAAAAGATTGAGCAAAAAAGAAAAGAAGCAAAAACAAAGATTGAAATATTAAAATCAAATATAAAAGAAATGCAAGATGGTGAAATTGGAGATAGAATATCGGCTATACAAGAACAATTAGGACCAGAAAATATGAATAATGAAATAAACGAATTGATTCAAAATATAATAGCACAAAGAATGGCAGAAGATATTTATAATGATGCAAGAAAGAACCCTTCAATATATAAGTTGTCTAAAGCAATGTCAACAGGGGAAATGATAGAAAGAGATTTAGCAACAACAGTACAAGAAAAATATAAAGAAATAGAAGAAAAAAGAGGATATAAAGAAGGCAGGTTTAATAAAAGAGAATTTAAAATGCTAATTTTAAACGAAATGGCAAGACAAATTAGTATCGAATATGAAAAAACAGGGCTATTTGATATTCCAGAATCAAAGCAATTAAGTCAGCTGAAAAAAGAAGAAAAAAAATATTTGGTAGATACTATACAAAATCTTGTTAACACAAAATTAAAAAAAGAGGATATTTTAGAGATTTCAAGACAAATAAATGAAGGAAATAAAGAATTACAGAAAAAAGAAAATCAAATTATAAATTTAATAAGACAAATTCCAATAGAAGATAAAAGCAGGATAATAGATGTATTAAACAAAATGATAGTAGATAAAAATAGCCTAGATACAGTAAAGATGCTTGATAACGAGGGGTTATTAAATGAACTTGCAATTATGCCAACACAAAAAAGAAAAGAAACTATAAACATAGTAAACAATGCAGTAAAAAACAGAAATAAATATAAGATTGCTACAAAAACACCAAAAACAAATGGTGCAAAATTTAGCGGAAATCCAACATCAATAGAATATGAAGAGAGATAAATATAATTTTATCTTTCTTTTTTTTGTGTATGAAAAAACCAAAAATCTTTTTCACACAAAATTTACAAAAAAAATAACATTTGGGAATAATATAAAATTAAAATACCCATATAATAAATATGAAAAATATGGTGAAATAAAATTGAAAATTAAATAATAATCAATTAAAAAACACCAAAGAAAGGTGGAAAACCAAATGAAAGCAAACAAAGAATTGCAAAAAATTGAAAATATAATGGAGATAGAAATACCGATAGATACAAAAAGCAAAGAATTTGAAAAAGTAATGTTTATATATCAAGTAGCACTAAGGGAAATAAGTACAAAACTAGAAATATTAAAAGACGAATTTAAATTATTTTACGAATATGACTTAATAGACCACATAAACACAAGAATAAAATCACCGGAAAGTATAACAAAGAAAATGAAAGACAAAAGTTTACAATATACATACAAGGAAATGATTAAAAACATTAATGATATTGCAGGAATAAGAGCAATCTGCCCAATTCAAAAGGATATATACTCAATTAGAAATTTAATTACAAAAATACCAGGAGTAAAAGTACTGAAAGAAAAAGACTATGTGAAAAATCCGAAAAAGAGTGGATATTCAAGTTATCATATGATTTTGGAAATTCCAATTACATTGTCACAAAATTTGATATATGTAAAAGTTGAACTTCAAATAAGAACATTAGCAATGGACTTCTGGGCAAGTATTGAACACAAAATGAAATATAAACCAGATAAAGAAGTTACAAAATCAACATCGAAAGAACTTGTACAATGTGCTAAAATGGTAAATAAATTAGATAATAAAATGATGTTGTTAAATACATAAGGAAAGACAAAATTTGTCTGACCTTATTTTTTTCAAAAACTAAGAAGGATTTATGTAAAATAGGTCGAATATTATATATAAGTATGTTTATTTGAAAGAAAGAGAGGAAAAATGGCAAGATATAGTGAAGAGATATTAAACGAAATAAGACAATCAAACGACATAGTAGATGTCATATCACAATATGTGCACTTAAAAAGAAGCGGAAGAAACTATTTTGGACTATGTCCATTCCACAACGAAAAATCACCTTCTTTTTCAGTCTCACCAGATAAACAAATATTTCACTGCTTTGGATGTGGAGTAGGAGGAAATGTAATAACATTTGTATCACAAATAGAAGGATTAAACTTTGTAGAAACAGTACAAATGCTAGCAGAAAGAGCAAACATACAACTACCAACACTACAAAACAATGGAGACACACAAAGAGAGATACTAAAAGACAAAGTATATAAAGTAAATGAATTCACTGCAGAATACTACCATCAAAATTTATATAAACCACAAGCCAAAATGGCACAAGAATATGTAAAGAAAAGACAATTAACAAACGAAACATTAAAATCATTCAGAATTGGATTCTCAGGCAAATTTGACGAACTATATCAAGAGTTAAAAAAACAAGGATTCCAAGAACAAGAAATATTAGAATCAGGTTTAGTCAATAAAAATGAAAGAGGTCAATACATAGACAGATACAGAAACAGATTAATGTTTCCAATATGTGATGCACGAGGAAGAGTAATAGCATTTGGAGGAAGAGTATTAGATGACTCAAAACCAAAATACATAAACTCACCAGAAAATATAGTATATAGCAAAGGAAGACATTTATTTGGACTAAATGTTGCAAAAAAAGGAGACACAAAGAAAATATTAATAGTTGAAGGCTATATGGATGTAATCTCACTACATCAAAGAGGAATAACAAATGTCGTAGCATCACTTGGAACAGCCTTAACCGAACAACAAGGATGGTTGCTAAGAAAAAATTCAGAACAAATAATATTAAGTTTTGACTCTGACGAAGCAGGAATAAAAGCAAAATTGAGGTCAATAGAAATATTGCAAAATATGGGGTGTGACCTAAGAGTATTGCAATTAGAAGGAGCAAAAGATCCAGACGAATACATATTAAAATATGGAAATATGCGTTTTCAAAATGCAGTAGACAAAGCATTTTCAGTAGTTGAATTTAAAGTAAAAATACTAAAAAAAGAGTTGAATTTAGACAATACTAACGACAAAATAAAATTCTTAAATGAAATTGCAAAATTGATTTCAAAAGTAGACAACACAATGGAAAGAGAAGTATATATTGAAAAAATTGCAAAAGAATATGATATTTCAAAAGAAGCGATTTATGCAGAAGTTAATAAACTAACATATAAAAATGTCAAAACAGAAAAAGTGTTAGAAAGACCAAAGCCAGTTGTAACACATAAAAAGGTAGAAACAAAGGAAGTATCAGAAGCAATAAGAAGAAGAGAAAATACAATAATTTCAATATTACTAACAGGAGAGTTATCAATATATGAAATAATAAAACAAAATATAAAACCGGAAGATTTTCAAGATGAAATAAATAAAAAAATAGCCCAAAAGTTGTATGAAGAATTTGAAAAAGGAAATAGTAATATAAATGGAATAATAGACAATTTAGACCAAGACCAACAAAATCAAATTACAATGATAATGGCCGAGGACTATGAAATAGAAGACTTAGAAAAAGCCATAGACGATATAATTCAAGCATATAAAAGGGACAAGTTAAACAATAGAAAACTTGAAATATTAGAAAAATTAGAACAAACTTCGAATATCGAAGAAAAAAAGGAATTAGAAAAAGAGTTAAGTAATATAATAATTACGTTAGCCAGAATTAAATAGGGGGTAAATTCATGTCTAATAAAAAAGAAGAAAATTTAGAAGAAGTAAAAAAAGTTGAAGAAGCAAAAGTAACAAAAGAAACAAAAGCAAAAACAAAAAAAGAACCAGAAAATAAAGAAAAAACAGACAAAGAAAAAATAAATAACATCATAAAAGAAGCAAAAGAAAATGGAAAAATGACATACAGTGATTTAGCAACAAAATTAAATGATGTAAATCCAGAAAAAATGGATGAAGTATTTGATGAATTCGAAAAAGGTGGAATAGACTTATTACCAGATGACTTTGACGAAGAACCAAACATCGAAGACTTAAAAGAAGTAGAGGAATTAAAACTAGATGAAATTACAGACACAAGCTATGAAGGAATAAGTGTAGATGACCCAGTAAGAATGTATTTAAGAGAAATAGGAAAAATACCATTATTAACATTTGACGAAGAACTAGAACTTGCAAAAAGAATTTTAGAGGGAGACGAAGAAGCAAAACAAAAATTAGCCGAATCAAACCTAAGACTTGTTGTAAGTATTGCTAAAAAATATGTTGGTAGAGGAATGCTATTCCTAGACCTAATACAAGAAGGAAACATGGGACTTATAAAAGCAGTAGAAAAGTTTGATTATACAAAAGGATTTAAATTTAGTACTTATGCAACATGGTGGATAAGACAAGCAATAACAAGAGCAATTGCAGACCAAGCAAGAACAATAAGAATTCCAGTTCATATGGTAGAAACAATAAACAAATTAATAAGAACATCAAGAAACTTATTACAACAAATGGGTAGAGAACCAACCCCAGAAGAAATAGCAAAAGAAATGGAAATCCCAGTTGAAAAAGTAGTAGAAATTCAAAAAATTGCACAAGACCCAGTATCACTAGAAACACCAATTGGAGAAGAAGAAGATAGTCACTTAGGAGACTTTATACAAGACGAAGATAGTCCAGCACCACATGATGCAGCATCATATACACTTCTAAAAGAACAATTAGAAGAAGTAATGAACACATTAACACCAAGAGAAGCAAAAGTATTAAAATTAAGATTTGGACTAGAAGACGGAAAATCTAGAACACTTGAAGAAGTAGGAAAAGAATTTAACGTAACTCGTGAAAGAATAAGACAAATAGAAGCAAAAGCATTAAGAAAATTAAGACACCCTAGTAGAAGTAAAAAATTAAGAGACTATATGGGATAAAAATTGGCAATATAGACTCGCTTTTTGACAAAAATAAGTTGCCAAAAGGTGAGTCTTATTAGCAATTTTAGAAAGGATAAGATTAAATATGGAAAACATAAGAAGTTTTGTAGAATCAATAAAAGAAATACAAATGACTCAAATAATAGATATATTAATTGCAATATTAATATACATATTATTTAGATGTTTAAGTAGAAGTTTAGCATATTTTACAGTAAGAATATTTAAACCAAAAACAAAAAATAAAAAGGCAATAAAAAATAATGCATTTTATACACCACTAAAAGTGTTTTATATTATACTAGGTATATATTTAGCATTATTATTTATAAGACAACCACTAAATACAGGAGCGTGGATAAATAATTGGGTAGACCAGTTATTTAAAATATCATTTATCATATTAGCTGCAAATGGAATTGCAAATAGTCTTACAACAAACAACAAAATGGTAAATAGACTAAAAGACAAAATGAATCCAGAAGTAGAAGACTCAATGCTAAAATTCATATTAAAATCAATTAGAGTTTTAGTATATGTAGTTGCAGGATTTATGATAATAACAGATTTAGGATTTAACCTAAATGGCTTAGTTGCAGGACTAGGAATAGGAAGTGTTGTAATAACACTTGCAGCACAAGACACAGCAAAAAATTTATTTGGTGGATTAGTAATATTTTTAGACAAACCATTTGTGGTTGGAGATTGGATAGAAGTAGATAAATACGAAGGAACAGTAGAAGACATTACATTTAGAAGTACAAGAGTAAGAACATTTGAAAACTCTGTAGTAAACATACCAAACGCAGTTATTGCAAATGACTCAATAATAAATTGGAGTAGAATGGAAAAAAGAAGAAACAAAGTAAATTTATGTTTAGACTTAGACACTCCGCTAGAAAAAGTACAAATAGTTCAAAAAAGAATAAAAGAATTATTAGTACAACATGACGACGTAATTGATGATACAATAATAGTTAGATTTGATAATATAACAGATAACGGAATAAATTTAATGGTTTGTAGTTACACAAATTCATTAGATTATGCAAGTTTCTTAGAAGAAAAAGAAAAAATCAATTTTAAAATTATGCAAATTTTAAGAGAAGAAAATGTAGAATTGGCATATGATACAAAAACAGTATTTGTAAAAAAATAAAAGGTGGATGGCAATAATCAAAACGAAGGGAGAAAGAGTATGAATAAATGCATATTAATTGTAGATGACGAATCAAGAATGAGAAAATTAATAAAAGACTTTTTAGCAGTAAAAGGATTTTGCATACTAGAAGCAGAAGACGGAGAAAAAGCACTACAAGTATATGAAGAAAACTCACAAAAAATAGACTTAATATTATTAGATGTAATGATGCCAAAACTTGACGGGTGGTCTGTATTAAGACAAATAAGACAAACATCAAAAGTGCCAATAATAATGCTAACAGCAAGAGGAGAAGAACAAGACGAACTATTTGGATTTGAACTAGGAGTTGATGAATACATATCAAAACCATTCAGTCCTAAAATATTAGTAGCCAGAGTAGAAGCCATACTAAAAAGAACACAAGGAGATACAAAAGAAGTAAAAGACTATGGCGGAATTGAAATAGACAAAGAAGGAAGAACAGTAACAGTAGATGGAAAGGTACTAGAACTAAGTTTAAGAGAATATGAACTATTGGTATATTTAGTAGAAAACGAAAACATAGCACTATCAAGAGATAAAATTCTAAACAATGTGTGGAATTACGACTATTATGGAGACTCAAGAACAATAGATAGTCATATAAAAAAAATCAGACATAAATTAGGAAAAAGAGGAAAATACATAAAAACAATGAGAGGCGTGGGATATAAATTTGAAGTTAAATAAAATAAAAGATGTACTATCATCTGTAAAAGTAAAACTATTTTTATCACTAAGCATAACAGTATTACTAATTATACTATTTATGATATTAGTAAACAATTTTGCCCTAGAACAATTCTACTTATACAAAAAACAGATTACATTAAAAACAGTGTATGAATCAATAAACGACTATTATCAAAAACAAAACAGAGACGATGACATACAAACAGAACTGGAAAAATTATCAATAAAAAACAATTTTGATATTTTAATAAAAGACAATAACGGAATAAACCTATACACAACAAACAAAAACTTCTCAACAGTAATAGGAAGCATAAACGATATATTAGACAAAGCAAATGATGGAAAAGAAATAGAATCAAACGATAATTTCAAAATAAAACAACAAAGGGATACTAAAAATGGACTATCATATATGATGCTTTCTGGAAAATTAGAAAATGGATATTTTTTATATATACGTATACCACTAAACTCAATAAAAGACAGTGTTAGCATATCAAACAACTTTCTATTGATGATGGCAGGATTTACCATATTAATAGCTTCAATAATGGTAACAATAGTATCAAGAAAATTCACAGAGCCAATACTTGAACTAAACAACATTGCTAAAAAAATGTCAAACTTAGACTTTAGCCAAAAATACCAGGTAACAAATGCTAAAGACGAAATAAATGACTTAGGAAGAAGCATAAACACCATGTCAGACAAACTGGAAAGAACAATAAAACAACTAAGAAGTAGTAACTCAGAACTAGAAAGAGATATAGAAGAAAAATCAAAAATAGATGAAATGAGAAAAACATTTATATCAGATGTGTCACACGAATTAAAAACGCCAATAGCATTAATACAAGGATATAGCGAGGGGCTACTAGAAAATGTCAATAGTGATGAAGAAAGTAGAAAATTCTATGCAGAAGTCATTTTAGACGAAACAAATAAAATGGATAAATTAGTAAAACAATTACTAGAATTAATGAAATTAGAATATGGAAAAAGAGAATTTAACAATAAAGAATTCAATATAGTAGAACTTGAAAAAGAAGTTATTAGAAAAACAAATGTAATGATAGAAGAAAAACATGCAGAAATAAAATTTGAAGAAACAAAAGATATATCTGTATTTGCAGATGATTTCTACATAGAACAAGTATTAACAAATTACTTAACAAATGCTATAAAAAATGTTAAAGAAATGTATGGAGAAAAATATATAAAAATTTCAAATGAAATTCTAGAAGAAGAAAATAAAGTTTGCATTAAGGTATTTAATACAGGAGAGAATATTTCAGAAGAAAATCTAAATAGAATTTGGAATAGATTTTATAAGGCAGACGAATCCAGACATAGAGAAGATGGAGGAACAGGAATAGGTCTTGCTTTTGTAAAAGCCATAATGGGAAATTATGATAATAAATATGGAGTAAAAAATTTAGAAAATGGCGTAGAATTTTACTTTGAATTAGATTTGAGACAAAGGGGATAACCTAATGTCTCAATTTTTTGTCGAACAGTGTCGAAAATTGCGATGAAAAGTTAGAGTTCCTAAGAAAAAACTATTTACAAAATGAAAAAAATGTAGTATTATAAATGTAGTTTTTAATCAAACAGCACAAAGTGCTTTAAAAATCTTATATTTTTTCGAAAAAATTTCAAGTAAACGAAACTGAATAATGGAGGTGTATGATCAAAATGAATGACTAAGTATACAACACGACATATTAATATTGCAAGTCTTTTAATAACTATTATTATCTTTTTTATAACCCAACAATATAAAACACCAACAATACCAATTAATACACAGAAAATAGAAAAATTGTTTAAAAAAGACTTAATTTTAGTAGAATTGAAATCAAACAATATTAATCAAGACACAAAAGAAAACGAAAAGGATACACAAAATTTTGGACTTACAGAAGAAGAAAAAAATAGAAACGAAAGAATTGAAAAAGCACAATGGAAAATAACAATTCCCAAAATATCTCTTAAAGCAGAAATATCTGAAGGCACAAGTAAAGAAATAATGGATAAATTTGTTGGTCATTTTGAAGAGACAACAAAAACAAGTGGTAATGTAGGGCTTGCGGCACATAATAGAGGGTATGCTGTAAATTATTTTGCAAATATTAAGCAATTAGTTGAAGGAGACAAAATAATATATAAATATTATGAATTTGAAGAAACATATATTGTAACAGAAAACAAAATAATAAAAGATACAGATTGGGAGCCATTAGAAGATACGGAAAAAGACAAAATAACATTAATCACATGCGTAGAAAATGAACCAGAATACAGAAGATGCGTACAAGCAACAAAAGAATAATTGTATAAGAAAATATTATCATACCTTTTTATATAAAATTATATTATTAATTTTTGTCAATATTATTTATTAGTAAGTTTATTTATAATTTATTTTTATTTAAATTGCCCACTTTAAGTGGGCAATTTTTTTATATTCTAGGAAAGTTATCATAGTATGATAACTTTCTGTAGAAGATAAATATGGCAGAAATTAGATTTTGTAGCAGTTTGCACTGCGTACAAAATCTTAATTCTGGTTTTTTTAAAGATGTGAACCATAACATTTTTAAACAATTTCTTAAAAATTTATTGAAAAAAATATATAAAACAAGTATAATGAAAAAGACAAAAGAAAAAGAAATAAAGCAAATCTAACAAGATTTGAACATTGGAAAGGAATGAAAAATATGAAAAAGAAAATAATCATATCAATCATAGTAATAGCAATAGTAATAATATCAGCAATATTTGTAGTAAACAAAATACAAGAAGAAAACAGAAAATATGAAATAGCACAAATTTCAGAATACAATTATTTTATACTAAAAGAAGACAACAAATATGGAGTAATAAATAAAAAAGGCGAAAAAATAATAGACGCAAAATATGATGACATAAAAATACCAAACCCAGAAAAGTCAGTATTTATATGTTATGAAGGAGATACAACAACAGTATTAAATGATAAAGGAGAAGAAATATATACACAATATCAAAATATCCAACCACTAAAATTAAAAAATGTACTAAGTGACTTAATGTATGAAAAAACCACATTAAAATATAGTAAAGATGACAAATACGGGATAATAGACATAGACGGAAAAAAAATAACTGACGCAATATATGATGACATAGACACACTTCAATTTAAAGAAGGGGAATTATTAGTAAAACAAGATGGAAAAGAAGGAATAATAAACATTAAAGGAACGACGCTAGTAAAATCACAATATGATGGAATAGAAGCAGATAAATACTACGAAGAAAACACAGGATATAAAAAAGATGGATATATTACAAAAGAAACAACAGAAGAAGGATACAGATATGGTTATATAAATACAAAAGGGAAAAAAATATTAGAAAATAAATACAACGAATTATATAGAATAACAGATATAAACAGTGAAGATGCATATATAATATGTGCAGAAAATGGAAAATATGGATTATCAAAAAATGGAAAACAAATCATAAAAAATGATTATCAAGCATTGACATATAATGAAAGCAATAACACAATAACAGCACTTAGTGGAAAAAATTATGGAGTAATTTCAATAGAAGGAAAAGAAATAGTTCCATTTGGGTATAAACAAATAGATATATCTGGAGAATACATATATGGAACAACTGCAGATGGAACTACAAAAGTATTTGATTCCAAAGGAAATGAAGCAAATATTGAATCAAGTACTGCGATTGTAAATGTAAAAAACACAGACTATAAAATATATATTAATACAACAAAAGACAAAACAAACTACAAAATATATAAAGACGGCAAAGAATTAACCAAAAAAGAATATACATATATGGAATATTTATATGACAATTATTTTATAGCATGTGATTCCAACGGAAAACTTGGTGTAATAGATGATGGTGAAAATATTAAAATAAAATTTGATTATAATTCAATTCAAAAAATTGAAGGTATGAATTTATTACAAACAATAAAAAATGAAAACAACGAAATAGACATATACACACAAGATTTAAAAGAAATTGTGGCATTATCAAATTCAAGCATTGAACAGTACAAAGAATATGTAAAAATATATAATGATGATGAAGTAAAATATATTACAAAAGATGGTAAGGAAGTAAAAAATACAGAATTACTAAAAAATAATAAAATTTTTGCAATAAGAAACGGAAAAAAATGGGGATTTGCAGATGCAAACGGAAATATAGTAGTAGAATGCAAATATGATGATGTAACAGAGGTAAATGATTATGGATTTGCTGGAATAAAAATTAACAATGAATGGGGAATTATAAATAGTGAAGGAAAAATTATTGTAGATCCAAAATATAAGATAAATGAAAATAATCCAACATTTATTGGGGAATATTATAAAGTAACATATGGAAGTGGAGAAAACTACTATACCAAATAGGAAACAAATCTAAAAATTTTCAATTTTCAGTAAATAAGTCTTGCTTATTAGACAAGGAAGTTTAATAAGTAAGGCTTATTTTTATGTTCAAAATATGAAATAGAATGAGTAACAAAAATAAGTTTAGAATCATAAAAAATAGTAAATAATAAGAGTACTGCTAAAATAAAAAATACATAAAAAGTATGAAAGGAAATGTGATAAAATGAAATTAGGTTTAGCATTATCAGGGGGTGGAATAAGGGGAATAGCACATGCAGGAGTCCTAAAAGCGTTAGAAGAAAATAATATAAAAATAGATGCAATAGGAGGTACAAGTTCAGGAAGCATAATAGCCACATTATATGCAATGGGATATTCGCCATATTATATTTACATACTGTTTAAAAGATATGCAAAAGATTTAGTAAATAGAAATTCAATATCAAAAGTAACGAATATAGGAAGTTTTATGGCAAATAAAAAATTGAATTTTCAAGGTTTTTATTCTGGCGAAGAAATAGAAAAATGTTTTAATAATATCGCTTCACGAAAGGGGATAAAGAAAATATCAGATATAAAAATGCCGATTGTAATTCCAACAGTAGATGTACAAAATTCAAAAAAATATATAATTACAAATAATATACCAGAAAAAACTTGTCCAAATACAGAATATATAAATAGTATCGAAATAGGAAAAGCAATTAGGGCAAGTAGTAGTTTTCCGGTTGTTTTTTGTCCATGTGAATATAATGAACATAAATTCCTAGATGGAGGAATTTTAGACAATTTTCCAACAATTGAGGTTAGACATCAAGGGGTTGAAAAGGTTCTGACAATAAATTTTAAAGCGGATGATATTGAAGAAAATAGCAATATTATGGATATTGTTATGAGAACTATTGATATTATGGGAAATAAAATATCAGAGGAAAATATCAGTAATAGTGATATGGTTTTAACTATTCAAACTGATAAAACAGGTTTGTTGGAAACTGAAAAAATGGATGCTTGTTATAAATATGGATACAGGCAAACTATTAATCAAATTGATAAAATTAAGAATATGATAAATGATAATTAATATAGTATCTCATAATTAATAATTCATAATATAAAATTCCAGAAGTATCAAATATAATAAAATTGAATATAATATACAAAATTATTATACAGAAAAGAGGAAAAGTTATGGAAGTCAGGTATTTTGATAATAGTGCGACAACAAGGATAAAAGAAGAAGTTCTAACCGAAATGTTCCCATATCTAAGCCTAGAATATGGAAATCCATCATCATTATATAGCATAGGAAGAAAATCAAAAAGAGCAATAGAAGAAGCCAGAAAAAGAGTGGCATCATTAATAAATTGCAAACCAGAAGAAATATATTTTACAAGTTGTGGTTCTGAAAGTGACAACACAGCATTAAAGGGAATAGCATATGCAAATCAAAACAAAGGAAAGCACATTATAACATCAAAAATTGAACATCCTGCAATATTACATAGTTGTCAAAACCTAGAGAACAAAGGCTTTGAAGTAACATATTTAGATGTGGATAAAGATGGATTTGTAAATTTAGAAACATTAGAACATTCAATTAGAACAGACACAATTTTGATAAGCATAATGTTTGCAAATAACGAAATTGGAACAATAGAACCAATAGAAGAAATTGCAAAAATTGCACATAAAAATGGGATAATTTTTCACACAGATGCAGTTCAAGCATGTGGAAATATTCCGATAGATGTTCAAAAATTGGATATTGATATGCTTTCTTTATCTGGTCACAAAATATATGCACCAAAGGGAATAGGGGCATTATATGTAAAGAAGGGAATTGAATTTGAACGTTTTATGGATGGAGGACATCAAGAAAAAAATAAAAGGTCTGGAACAGAAAATGTTGCCGAAATAGTTGCACTAGGAAAAGCCTGCAAAATAGCAGAGAAGAACATGGAAAAATATCAAAATAAACTACAAAATTTAAGAAATTATTGTCTAGAAAAAATGAAAAAAAGTTTTCCCAATATCCATATAAATGGAACAATGGAAAAACGATTACCAGGAAATATAAATATTAGTTTTGAAGGACAAAATGCAACAGAAATATTGTATAAATTGGATGAGATGGGGATTTGTGCATCAGGAGGTTCGGCTTGCTCTTCAGGGGATAACAGTCCATCACATGTACTAACTGCAATTGGTTTGCCAAGTGAATTAGCAAAAGGTGCAATACGCTTTACATTTGGAGATTTTAACACCAAAGACGATGTAGATTATTTAGTAAAAATGTTAGAGAAAATTTTAAATTAAAAATTTTTTCTCGCAATTGCTGCAATTGCACATTTAATACCATCAACAGAAGCAGACATTATACCACCGGCATAACCAGCACCTTCACCACAAGGGTAAATTCCGCGGATATTAGAAACTAAATTTTCATCCCTTAAAATTCGTACAGGAGAAGAACTACGAGTTTCCATACCAGTTAAAATACTATCTGGATTTGCAAAACCATGTAATCTGGTATCAAAAAATTTAATACCATCTTTCAAAGTTGTTGAAACAAATTCAGGCATAATATCATTTAAATTAGATAAAGTAACACCAGGTTTATAAGATGGCTCAACTGTACCTATAAAGGTACTTTTTATATTTTTATCAAAGTCTTCAAATCTTTGTATTGGTGCAAAATAATTTGAACCACCAAGGACAAAAGCCTTTTCTTCCAAATCTTTTTGAAAATCAATACCAGACAAAGGATTATTACTGTCTTTAAAATCTTCTGGAGTTACATTAACCAAAACAGCAGAATTTGCATTTTTGCCATCACGAGCAAAGTAACTCATACCATTAGTTACAATAGTTTTTTCTTCACTTGAAGAAGGCATAACAGTACCACCCGGGCACATGCAAAATGTATAACAAGAACGTCCAGAAGGAGCATGATATGCGAGTTTGTAATCAGCGGATGGTAATTTCAATTTAGTCAAAGTTCCATATTGAGCTCTATTTATTTCACTTTGTAAATGTTCAATTCTAACACCAACAGAAAAATTTTTTGGCTCTAACAACAGACCATTTTCATAAACTTTTTTAAATGTATCTCTTGAACTATGACCAATTGCAAGGATAACAACATTTGCATCGATTTTTTCTGTTGCATCAGTATCTAAATGAGTAACAATAACTTTAGAAACAGAACTATTAGTAGTTTCCAAATCAATAAATTTTGTATTAAATAAGAAAGTTCCACCTTGAGCAATAATATAATTTCTCATATTTTTAATAATATTTACTAAATTATCTGTACCAATATGTGGCTTGGTTAAATACAAAATTTGTTCAGGTGCACCAAATTTAACAAACTCTTCTAAAACAGTTCTACAATAAGGCGAATTTATGCCAGATGTAAGCTTTCCATCAGAAAAAGTACCAGCGCCACCTTCACCAAATTGTACATTAGAATTAGTATTCAAAATACCATTATTTATAAAATTATCAACAGTTTTTTTACGCTTTTCAACCTGCTCACCTTGTTCTATAACAATTGGCTTGTATCCATATTTAACAAAAGTCAAAGCAGAAAATAAACCACTTGGGCCTGCACCAACTATTACAGGTCTAACAGATTTATTTAGATTTAGTTCGAATTTTGGTTGCTCTATTTTTTTAATTAAGGAAATGTCTTTATTTTTTAAGTATTTTTCCGCATTCTTTACACACATGTCAATAGAATATGAATAGTGTACATCATCTTTTTTTCTTGCATCTATTGATTTTTTTGATATGTGCCATTCAGTAATATTATCTTCTTTAATTTTATGTTTTTTAATTGCCGTTTGAAAAACTTCTTCGTCTGTTATGTCTTTATATATTTTTATATTACTTATTCTTATCATTTTTGTATCCTTTCAAATTTTTTTATATTCTAGGAAAGTTATCATAGTATGATAACTTTCTGTAGAAGATAAATATGGCAGAAATTAAATTTTGTAGCAGTTTGTACTGCATACAAAATCTTAATTCTGGTTTCCTATATTATATAATTTTATTTTTATAAAGTAAAGGAGGTGTGTTTAACAAACACACCTCAATGAAATTTAATTTAGAGGAATCAGCATACCTGAATCATCATAAACACAAATACCTGTGTCATATGCGATGCTCATTTCATATCCATTAGGAATATTAGCATTTAGCCCAACACTATTGGCAATGTTATCAAGTATTTCAAAATTTTTCTTGTATTGCCCAGGCTTATAACTTGAAAGTTCTATATGTGCATATTTTGAAACTGCATTATCAATTTTCATTGATAAAACTTTCCGAAATGCATCTAAAATGTTAGGTTCAACCCCAAAGTTATACTCCTCTATTTTTTCTGCCCACCAATTGGCAGCAGTTTCACCGTAATTTTTTCTCATAGATGTTTTTCCTCCTTAAACTAAAAATTACATTTATATGTTTCAACAAAGAGTATTATAACACAGAATCGTTTTAAAATCAACCTTATGTCAAATAAAATGGAAAAATAAGGAAATACGACGTTGCTATTTACTGAGCGTGAAATGTAACGGATATTTTATACTGCTACAAAAAGAAAAATAAATCTAAAAAATTATTGGAAATAAAAAATATAAATGATATAATATGGATGTAAATAATCAAAACATAAAATTTGTAGGTTGAGAAAGAGAGGAAAAATTATGAAAAAACAAATTATAATGGCTTCTGGAAACAAAGGAAAAATAAAAGAAGCACAAGAAATATTAGAAAATTATGAAATAATTCCAATGAATGAAATAGGAATAGAAATAGATGTAGAAGAAGACCAAAACACATTTGAAGGAAATGCAAGAAAAAAAGCAGAAACAATAGCAAAAAAACTAGAAGGTAAAATGTGTTTAGCAGATGACTCTGGAATTCAAATAGAATACTTAGATGGATTCCCTGGTGTATTCACAAAAAGATGGAATAAAGGAACTGACAGAGAAAGAAATGAAGCATTAATAGAAAAACTAAATGGAGTACCACATGAAAAAAGAAAAATAACATTTATAACAGCAATGGCACTTTCAGATGGTGAAAAAACTATCACATCAGTGGCAAATATTGATGGATATGTTGCTCAATGTCCAAAAGGAGAAAATGGTTTTGGATTTGACGAAATTTTTGAGTTAGAGGATGGGAGAACATTAGCAGAACTTTCTGCAGAAGAAAAAAATCAAATTAGTGCAAGAAAAAAAGCATTGGAATTATTAAAAGAGCAAGTATAATAAAAAATAAAATCTCATGATTAATTCATGGGATTTTTATTATACATATCAACTCTAACAGGTAGCTTTTTAGCTAATTTTGCAGTTTCTTCATTAAAAAGCAAATCAGGTTTTATGCGAAAAGATTTGGCAATAAAATCAATATTTTTACAAGTTAAATTTGCATTACCAGTTTCAATAACACTTATATAAGCCATTTTAAATTTAGTTTTATTAGCATACTGTTCTTGTGTCCATCTATTTTTATATCTATACCATTTAGTATTAAGTCCAACCAATTCCATAGAAGTCATAAAATCATCTCCATTCTTTTTATAAAAATATAATTAACCACTCAAAATATCATTTGTATAGCTATTAAATTATTAGTAATTTCTAAAGAAATAAAGAAAATGGTAATAAAGCATATCTTTTTCATAGTATAGAACTACAAATTTTTAAAGGCATTCTTGTCTAACATAGCAAAAAAGTGGTTTA
>ERZ791923.182-NODE-182-length-100277-cov-5.379747_pt1 | contig 100277 bp, 88 predicted proteins | sample MGYA00510133_ERZ791923 | MGnify/ENA primary metagenome ERZ791923 (study PRJEB30046, sample SAMN00792106) | human gut metagenome | study: EMG produced TPA metagenomics assembly of the A metagenome-wide association study of gut microbiota in type 2... | reverse complement strand
AATCCGAACCACTAATTTTTTGCCCCCTCCAAACCCGCATGGATACTAAGGTTTGCGCCTTGTGTTAAATGCGGACAAAAACAGCCGCCCCGCAGCCCGCCCCGCCAACCCGGCACCATAAAAAGTGCATTTTAAAACATTGGTATTTGAACTACCGAAATTTCTTAGATAATTCAAACATTGTGGCGCAACAGATTCGTATACATGCGAAACTTTTTTGTAGTATTTTTCGTAAATCTGTATAAGGGATATACCTCCTTGAAATCAAGAGAGTTAGAAGAATTACCTTGTTTTTGGGTAATGAGTAGGCAACCGTCCTGATTGCCATGGTCTGCATCGCTTTGCTTATTTTGGTAACTCTTACGGATGCAAAGTTAATATAATTTCGGCATAAAGAAAATTTTAGGTGTAAATTATGAATTATGATATGGCCCTAATCACATTGTTTACACTTATAATAGTTGTAGGTTTAAATAATTTCTGATTACCTTTGTAATCATGGAATTTTTGTAAACTTCAAATTCTAATGTAAAAGTTAAAAGAGGTTTCAAAATAGCGATGAATGTATCACGAAAAATTAAACAATATGCAGTATAGAAAGTATTCATTATTATTTTTCTTAATGTGTATTCCTCTTTGTCTATATGCTCAAGGACATTTTAAGGATTGCATTGGAAAGAATTATATATCAAAAAAAAGAAGCCTAATCTTTTCGGGAAAGACTGGAATAAACATAAAAAATTTAGAGGGAAATATTGATTTTGTTTGCATTGGAGAAAGTGAAGATATATATGGCAATAAATGTGGAGTTTTTCAAGCTGTTAGTGATTCTACATTGATTTTTCGTTCACCTGGACATTTTAATAATTTCGATTATTTTATTTCAAAGGCTGAATATGATGATTTATGCAAAGAATATGGATTAAAATCCATGTCTCGTGCATTAAATGGAGAAACTTTTAAAGGAATGCCTATTGCGCTTTTTATCATAGCTCGTGGAAATCCATCCTCAACGAGGAGAATTGAAACAAAATACGGCAATACAGAAATACTAGTCTATGAAATGACAGATGGATATACTTCTTACATATTTAAGAATGGCAAATTGAGTGCTACAGACGAAAATTATTATTAATGCCAAAGGTTCCGGTGTCACATTTCATAAAGTTATAATATCGTTTAGAAACTTAATTTAACAGTTTTGTCATTTTGTGAAATCAGCAAAAATATTGTTCTCTGAACGCTGATGTATATTGATTGGAAATATAGGTATGAATGAAATTTGGAATGAAATATGTTTTGAGTTGAGCACCTGTATTCAAAATAATGTCTTGGAAAAAGAATATGAGAATGCAGTCTGTAATTGTATGGTGCTTCTCGGTTGGAAAAAATATCGAGGAGAAATTGTAACGCAGTACCCTGTACAAGCTGGGCATGAGAACAAATATGCAGATATTGTGATTCTGCAAGACAATGTTGAACAGTTCGTAATAGAAATCAAACGTCCTAATCACATATTACAAGAAGAAGATGAAAGGCAGTTGTTTTCTTACATGCGCCTATTAAAGCATCAAGTAATTTTCGGACTTTATATAGGGGATAAAATTCGTTTGTATTATGATGATATTGCTTCCCAGCAACTTCCAGAACAGGTTTTTTCTATTGACATAGAAGAAAACAATCCTGATGGCCTTAAGTTTGTGGAACTCTTTTCTAAGGATTCATTCAATGTGCAGACTGTGACAGATTTCTGCAAAGAGCAAAAAATGATATTTCAAAAACAAATACAAATACAGAATGAAATTGCTCATATATTATCTGATACAAGCGGCCAGATTTTTAAGGATGCGTTAAGGGGAAAATACCTAAGTGAAGGGCATTCTGAAGAGTGGGTAGAGTCTGTACTCAACCAAATTGCATTGACTGTTTCATCATCGGCTAAAGAAAGACAAAGAACAGAGGTATTATTACCTGTATCGACAGAAAAGCAAAGTCTTTCTGAAACTAAAAATGATAGGGATTATACTAAATATAGCATTTCTGGTGGTGAACCATTAGCCAAGAATAGATTCGTATTGGCTGTTGTTCGAAAGTTTGTAAACGAACATCCTAACACTTATAGCGAATATGCAAAAATATTTAATGCTCTAAAGCCTGATGCGCGAGGTGTAATAAAAGAATTTGATTCTTTGCTTAGAAATCAAATTCGCAATTATTTTACAGGTGAAAGCGAGTGTCTAATAAGTCAAGATGGAATAAAGTTTGTAGTTTGCAACCAATGGAAAATTCAAACCATACAACCAATTATTCGGTTCGCTAATTTACAAGGATATAATGTCATCGAATACAAATCTTAGGTGATGACAGCACGTTTTGGGCAGACCAAAACCGATTGCTATCCTCCCGTTGGTCAATTCCCTATTTTTTAGAGATTGTCATTGAATGTCTGTTCGGTGAATTTCTGAGGATTGTTTTATGTTCCATGAGATACAGTTAAGACCCCCTCCATGACTGATTATATTTGAAATGTCAACTGGCTCGATGCGACCTTGATAGTCCGGGAATGTCGCTTCAATTTGCTGTAAAGCCTGCTCATCTTCCTTTATATTGAATATAGGTACTATGATAACATTATTTGTCTGAAGAAAATTGATGTATGCCCAAGAATGTTCTCTGTTCCGTGGGCGAGTGGAGTATTTCATAACTATGACATCAAAGTTCCGTTCCAACTCTTTGAGAAACTTGTTTGCAAAGTAGCGGGACATTTCGTAAGCAGTCAGTAAAACTGTATTTCCGTTAACCCAACGGACAATGCCATCTGCATGACCGTATGTTTCTGATTTATCCCATGGCAGAAAGACAATGCTACATTCAAACAACTGTTCAAGCATGGCAATTACCTTATTACGCGGGATATTTTTGTTCTCACAAAACACCTTTTTAGTCATTATCACTTTGTCGGGGCATTTGATAATGTTACCGCCATCTATTATCAAATCTGTTTTGACGGTCGAAATGTTCAGGTCATGCAAAACGGCTGTCGGGTCGGTTATATACCTCCTGTCTTTCTCATTTTGCAAATAGTCAGGAGCATAAGCGTATTGTACAAATTTGGTTTCATTGACTTGTATTGGCATATAGTCCCTGCACCAATAATCTTTAGTATGGCGCAGGAAATCATATTTAATCCCATACTTGTCCAATAACTTGCAGATATTATTTATGGGCACAGGAAAGTCCTTCAATGCCCATTCCGAGAAATACACAGTATCAGTCAGTCGGTCGGTAACCATATATCTTCATTGAGTTTAAAGCTCCATTGCCGTTTGTCTTTTTCTGTCGTTTTCTTGCCGTCTTTTATAATATACACCCCTTTTCTCGCATTTTGCAAAAGATTAGATTGTGGGAAGTGTTCATCATCGACCCATACGATACCGGGTTTACCGTTTAGCGAGAAGCCGTTAAGATAATATTTCAAATATAGAACTCGTTCATCACGAAACATCCCTTTAGAAGTCAGGCGGAGAAACTCTTTTTGCTCAACATCATATATTGAATATTCACGAATCAGTGCCGAAGCCCTGTATTCCTGTTCTTCATTCTCAAAAGTGATGTCATATCCAGAGCTGTGCATGTAAATCGACATAAGCGGCAAATAAGGTTCCTCATAAGGTCCTTCTATTTCTTCTTTTGTATGATTCCTGTGATACATGATTGGGTCTTTGATTGCATCCGGTTTGTCGCTCTCATCATGGTAGTAAAATTCAATGGTACGAATGTATACTCTATACGCATCATTTACCTTAATATAGCCTCCATATATGAAATGAGGTGCCAATTTCTCAAATGCCGCTGTCAATTTCTCTTCAGAAGAATGACGCTTGAAGTTTGACAGATGTTCAAATAAAGTCATATTCTGGTAAATTTAAGTTCTTCTAATAGAGATTTGTAAGTCTTACAGAATTTACTGGTATCATTGAGAATAACGCCTACATTCTTGATGTGCATAAGCTCATTGAAATATGCCATATCCGCTATTGCCGACCTCATTGCATCAACAGATGAGCTGTAACCTGTCACTAATTTTGCTCCTGTTTGCTTTTTAAATTCTAACGCAACTTTTTCGTTAGTCAATGTCCGACATGAACTGAAATGAACAATCTTACTGGAGAAAAAATTTTTGTTCATGGCAGCAAGTTCCATCAAGTCAATCCCATCATTCTCTCCTTCAAATGATATAGTATGATTCCTTCCATGACATGCAAAATAAATGATATCATATTTATCGAATTTGGCGAATTTACGTTTGGTAGTAAAATAGTCCATATAATATTGTAAATCTTCTCTATACAAAATGTGTCTATGTATTATATCACATTTGTAGAAATTTCTCAAACAATCCAAAAGCAACTTGGTTTCAAGGTCGAACTGATTACCCTTGTGGCTGTTATACAACCATTCCGTTTCAAAACAAATTATATTATGCATAGTTTATTCAATAAAGGCATTCATTTATTACTTTATATCAAGTTTGTTGGGAATAAGAAGCTCACGTACATCTATTTTCAAGATGTCTGCAATCCGATACAGTACAGGAATAGGAGGTTGCACCTTATTAGTGGCATACAGATTGACCATGTTGAAAGTCTTTCCAAGCCTATTTGCCAATTCCGTTTGGCTGATGCCTTTTGCCTCCAATATCTCTTTTATTCGATTCATATTCGCATTCTTTTGTCTGACGGGTACAAAGTTACAAAATTTTATTTGGTATATTTTTGTTTCTCAAAAGAAAGTGCTAATTTTGCAAATAGAACAAGAGTTGTTTGACAGAAATAAGCCGCATATCGTAGAATTTGTGACTGTTTCCAATTCATTACCTCGTCTTTTGAGAAACGCTCATAAGAAGCTCATCTTTAGTAATTTCTGGCTCAATTATCAAATTTTGGTTGCAAAACTATAAATCAACGAGTTAAACCTTGACAAGCAAACCTACGCAGAGCGCAGCAAACGGAACGGTGACTGTTAAATCTGCACTTTCATCGGGTAACGAATAGGAAACCGTTCTCCTGCTTCAATCCGCTCAAAAACGGTTTTCAGCCCTCTTCCCAACTTCCGTGATTTTCTCCTAACTACTTAATTCACAGATTGTATTGCGTTAATCTGCTGAAATTCGGAGTTTTTTCCATAGATTTTCCGTAACTTTGTGCTTGCGACAATTATTAATCCCCTGAATCGTGACAAAGAATTTCGAGATACGCAACAGCACGGCAGAGTTCCTTACATTTATAATTGAAGGTAAGGAAGACGGCATACAGGTATTGTATAAAAACGAAACCATTTGGACGACACAAAAGGCAATGGCCGAATTGTTCGATGTTGATAGAACGGTTATCACAAAACACCTGAAAAATATTTTTGAAAGTTCTGAATTACAGATAAATTCAGTATGTGCAAAATTTGCACATACTGCTGATGACGGGAAAACATATAATACAGCATTTTATAATCTTGACGCAATCATATGGCCAAGCGGCACATACCGATGACAATGGAGGATTGGGCAAAACGAATAGACCTGATTCTTGAAGTCGGTGGTGACAATGTGTTGGATAATGCCGGACATATAACTGCCGAGTTTGCTAAACATTTTGCTGAAGCAGAGTTCGAGAAGTATCGTATAATTCAGGACAAAAATTTTTCTTCCGACTTTGATAAGCTAACAGGCAACACTTTTTTATTGCCTGAAATTCCGAGTGACATTCCGTCGGGAGATTGAAAATAAACCTTCGTTTCATTTGCTTTTATTTTGCATTCCGCGTGGCTTGCACTATCTTTGCATGATGTAACGAATAAAGTAAACAAAAATTCCGTATATGCTTACCATAAAACAGATTACCGAAAACAAGGAGGGCGTGATAAAAGGCTTGGAGAAGAAACTCTTCAAGGACGCCCGCAAGAACATAGACGCCGTGCTGGCGCAGAACGACTGCCGCCGAGAGGCGCAGGGACGCCTGGACGCGACGTTGCAGTTGATAAACGCCAAGTCGAAGGAAATAGGCACATTAATGCGCGACGGCAAACGCGACGAGGCCGAGGCGGCCAAGGCGTTCGTGAGCGCCAGGAAAGAGGAGGCCAAGGCCATCGAGGCCGAAATGGACAACGCCGCCGCAGCAATGAAGGCTCTCCTGCTCAACATTCCCAACGTGCCCTACGACGAAGTGCCCGAGGGCAAGGACGCCAACGACAACGAGGTTGTGAAAACGGGCGGACAGAACACCGTGCTGCCCGAGAACCCGCTGCCCCACTGGGAGCTGGCCAGGAAATACGACCTTATCGACTTCGACCTGGGCGTGAAGATTACGGGCGCGGGCTTCCCCGTGTACAAAGGCAAGGGTGCACGCCTGCAACGCGCGCTGATAAGTTTCTTCCTCGACGAGGCGGCCAAGGCCGGCTACACCGAGATACAGCCGCCCACGGTGGTGAACGCGGCGTCGGGCTACGGCACGGGACAGCTGCCCGACAAGGAGGGGCAGATGTACCACTGCGAGGTGGACGACCTGTACCTCATTCCCACGGCCGAAGTGCCCGTTACCAACATATACCGCGACGAGATACTCCGTGAGGACGACCTGCCCGTGAAGAACTGCGCCTATACGGAGTGCTTCAGGCGCGAGGCCGGCTCTTACGGCAAGGACGTGCGCGGGCTGAACCGCCTGCACGAGTTTTCGAAGGTGGAGCTGGTGCGTATCGACACGCCCGAGCACTCGCGGCAGAGCCACAAGGAAATGCTCGACCACGTGGAGGGGCTGTTGCAGAAACTCGAACTGCCTTACCGCATACTGCGCCTCTGCGGCGGCGACATAAGTTTTACCGCCGCGCTGTGCTTCGACTTCGAGGTGTACTCCGAAGCGCAGAAACGCTGGCTCGAGGTAAGCTCCGTGTCGAACTTCGACACCTACCAGGCCAACAGGCTGCATTGCCGCTACCGCCGCAACGCCGACAAGAAGATAGAGCTCTGCCACACGCTCAACGGCTCGGCGCTGGCTTTGCCGCGTATCGTGGCAGCATTGCTCGAAAACAACCAGACCCCGCAGGGAATACGCATTCCCAAGGCGCTTGTGCCTTACACGGGTTTCGACATGATAGACTGACACTTCACGTGCCGCAACAAAAATAGCGCAAGGCAAAAGCCCTGCGCTTTTTTTGTTTTCCTGCCGCCGTGCCGTGAGTGGCGGGCGGGAATATGGCGTTATTCGGGTTTCATGTTGGTGTACACCGTCTGCACGTCGTCGAACTCCTCGAGTTTCTCGACCATCTTGTCGATAGTCTCCCTCTGTTCGGGCGTAACGTCCTTGAGGTTGTTGGGAATGTAGGTGAACTCTGCCCCGATAACGTCGAGCCCCTTGTCTTCGAGGTATTTCTGTATCTGTCCGAAGCTCTTCGGGTCGCCGTAAATGGTAATTGAGTTTTCCTCGTCGTCCACGTCGTATTCGTCGTCCACCCCGTAGTCGATAAGTTCGAGTATCAGCTCGTCCATGTCGATGTCGTCCTTTTTATGGAAAGAGAAAACGCTTTTGTGGTCGAAAAGGAATGCGAGCGAGCCCATAGTTCCGAGGTTTCCCGAGAACTTGTTGAAAATGGAACGCACGTCGGCCACCGTTCTCGTGGGGTTGTCGGTGAGCGTGTCGACGAAAATGGCGATTCCGTGGGGGCCGTATCCCTCGTAGGTCATGCTCTTGTAGTCGCTCTGGTCTTTGCCCATTGCGTTCTTAATGGCGCGCTGAATGTTGTCGTTGGGCATGTTTTCGCGCTTGGCGTTGGCAATGATTGCGCGCAGGTGCGGGTTGTTTTCAGGCTCCGGTCCGCCTTCCTTAACTGCAATGGCTATCTGTTTTCCAATCTTGGTGAAAGTGCGGGCCATGTGTCCCCACCGTTTCAGTTTCGTTGCTTTGCGGTATTCAAATGCTCTTCCCATTGGTTCGAATTATTATGTTTTGTTGTCTGTTGTATTTTTTGTTTGCTTGGTGTTATCGTTGCTGCGCTCCGAGCTTGCTCTCGAGGTTATGGAGAATGTTGCCTATAACCTTGTTGATAACCGTGTCGGTAAGGGTGCGCTCCTTGTCTTCGAGAATAAAGTTCACGGCATAGCTCTTTTTTCCTGCCGGCAGTTTGTCGCCTTCGTAAACGTCGAACAGTTCCACGCTTTTGAGCAGCTTCTTTTCTGACGCGTATGCGGTGCGTTCTATCTCGGCAAACTTCACGCTGCTGTCGACGAGCAGTGCGAGGTCGCGGCTCACGGGCGGGAACTTGCTCAGCTTGGAGTAATACACCTTGTTCTTGCTTGTGAGCTTCATAAGGTTCGTCCAGTTTATGTCGGCATAGAACACGTCGCCCTGTATGTCGAACTTGTGCAGTATGTCGTGGCGCACGATTCCGATTTCGGCGACTTTTTTGCCGGAGTGGTCGGTATATGTTATTGCCGCGCTCAACAGTTCGCCGTTAATGTTCTCTTGCATTTTAAGGGCTGAAAGCGACAGCCCGGTGCGTTTGAAGATGTTCAGCACGTGAGCCTTGAGCGTGTATATGTCGGCCTTTTCTTCTGCATGTATCCAGGAGCCTGTTTTGCTCTTTCCTGCGAGCCAGAGGCCGAGGTGATAGTCTTCGCTGTAGGCAGACAGTGTTTTTTCGGGGTTGCGTCGCGAGGGGTCGAAGTAATAGCAGTTGCCGTATTCAAAGAACCGCAGGTCCTCCACTTTGCGGTTGGCGTTGTGCTGTATGTTTTCGAGTCCGCCAAAGAGCAGCGTCTGCCTCATGATTCCGAGGTCGGAACTGAGCGGGTTCATTACGTTTACTCCCCGTTCAACTGAGTTTTCCTTGAGGTCGCTGTAGTATGAAATTTTTGTAAGCGAGTTGTTCAGCACTTCGTTGAAGCCACATCCTGCGAGTTGTTCGCCCACGAGGTTCTGCAACTTGTTGGAGCGGTCGGTCTCTCCTTTTACGGTTATGGTAGAGTTCAGGGTGGAGGGGATGTCGATGTTGTTGTACCCGTATATCCTGAGTATGTCTTCAACCACGTCGCAGGGGCGCTGTACGTCGACCCTGTAGGGCGGTATGGATAGCTTTATTCCGTCGGGGCGTTCTTCGAGAATTTTCATTTCGAGGTAGGATACGATGTTCTTTACCGTATCTTTTTCCATGTGCCTGCCTATGAGCCGGTCTACGTAGTCGTACTCGAGGTCTACGATGAAATCTTTCGGTTCTTCTTTCCTTGCCGTGCGTATCTGCATGGCTATTTCGCCCCCGGCAAGTTCCTTTGCCATCAAAGCGGCCTGTTTAAGGGCGTATATCTGTCCGTTGGGGTCAATGCCGCGTTCGAAACGGAAGCTCGCGTCGGTCGAAAGGCCGTGGCGGCGTGCGCTTTTCCTTATCCACGACGGATTGAAGTATGCGCTTTCGAAGAGTATGTTGGTTGTGGTGTCGTATGTACCCGAGCCTTTGCCTCCGAATACTCCGGCAATACACATGGGGTCTTCGGCGTTGCAGATTGCGAGGTCCTGGTTTGAGAGCTTGTGCGTCACACCGTCGAGTGTAACGAAGGGAGTGCCCTCGGGCATGGTGCGTACTACTATCTTGTTGCCCTTAATCATGTCGGCGTCGAAGCAGTGCAGCGGCTGGCCGTATGCAAACATGATGTAGTTGGTTATGTCGACGATGTTGTTGATTGGGCGTTGCCCTATGGTTTGCAGCTTTTGCTTCAACCACTCCGGGCTTTCGGTTACGTTGCAGCCTTTTACGGTTACGGCGCAATAGCACGGGCATGCCTCGTAGTTGTCTATCACCACGTCGATGTCGAGGTCGTTGCTGTCGACTTTGAAATCATCTGTTGACGGGCGGTGCAGGCTTGTTTCGTATCCGTTCTGCTTAAGCCAGGCGTACAGGTCGCGTGCAACTCCGTAGTGCGAGCATGCGTCGGCACGGTTGGGCGTTATGTCCACTTCGATAACGAAATCGCTCTCGAGGTGGTAGTATTCGGCTGCGGGCATGCCCACCTTCGTGTCAGCCGGCAGTACGATAATGCCGCTATGGTCGTTGCCAACGCCAATCTCGTCTTCCGCACATATCATTCCGTGGCTGTCAATGCCGCGCAGGCGCGATTTCTTTATCACGAATTCCTTGTCGCCGTCGTACAGTTTGCAACCCAGGGTGGCCACAATTACTTTCTGGCCGGCTGCAACGTTGGGTGCACCGCATACTATCTGCGACGGTTCGCCGCTGCCTGTGTTTACGGTGCATACGTGCATGTGGTCGCTGTCGGGGTGCGGCTCGCACGTCAGCACTTCGCCTACTACGAGTCCGGCCAGTCCGCCTTTTATTGCCTGTATTTCTTCAACCGAGCCGACTTCCAGGCCTATCGAGGTCAGCGCGTCGGCTGTTTCCTGCGGAGTAAGATTGAAATCAACATACTCCTTGAGCCACTTATATGATATGTTCATAGTTCCTGGTTTTAATATTTCGCGCGCAAATTTACAACATTTTTGCGAGAAATGCCGCCTTTGCAGAGCATGTGTGCGAAGTTCACATATAATATGTGTGTTTTGTTGGAAAACAGACAGAGTGAGACGCAAAACCGAGATACGAAAACGGGCGTTTTTGAATGCAAAAATTGAAAACTGATTTCCAGTGCATTTATCCCGCATGGGAGCAGAGAAAAAATATGTCTGACATATTTTGAATTATGTCGGACATATTTTAAAATACAAGGCACATATTTTTACCCCTCCGAAAACCCGTTTGAAAACCGTGGTAAAAACGCAGACAAACACGGCACGAAACATTTGTGTGCCTCGTGCCGTGTTGAAAAATAATTGACTTTCTTAGAACGGAGGTGCGTCGTCGGTAGGCGGAATGCCCGCAAACGGGTCGTCCTCGGCAGTGGGCGGGGGCACGTTCACCGCTCCGGGGAACTGTGGTGCGGTTTCATTGCCTGTAACAGGCGAATACGCGGAGCTGTCGCTCGACGAGGAGATTATGTCGTCGTCGGGGTTCTGGAAACGTGCGAACTGCGATTTGAACCTCAGTACCACGTCGCCCACAGCGCCGTTTCGGTGCTTGGCTATAATTATCTCGGCCATGCCGTGCATGTCCTTTCCGTTGTCTTCGTAAATGTGGTAGTATTCCGGGCGGTGGATGAAGCATACTATGTCGGCATCCTGCTCTATTGCGCCCGATTCGCGCAGGTCGCTCAACTGCGGGCGTTTGCCTTCGTTGCCCTGACGTGTCTCGACGCCGCGGTTCAGCTGCGACAAGGCAAGTATTGGTATGTTCAGCTCTTTTGCCAGCTGTTTCAGGGCGCGGCTTATGTTGGAAACTTCCTCCTGACGGCTTCCGAAATTCATGCCGCTTGCGTTCATGAGCTGAAGGTAGTCTATCATTATCAGTCCCACCTGGTGCTCACGCACAAGGCGGCGTGCCTTGGTGCGCAGTTCGAATATTGAAAGCGAAGGAGTGTCGTCGATATAGAGCGGCGCGCCGTACAGCTTTTTTATCGACTGGTCGAGCTGCACCCATTCGTATGGGGCAAGTTGCCCGCTCTTGAGCTTTTCGCCCGGAATCTCGCACACGTTTATTATAAGGCGGTTAACCAGCTGCACGTTGCTCATCTCGAGCGAGAAGAAAGCCACCGGGGTCTTCGAGTCGACGGCAATGTTCTTGGCCATTGAGAGCGCAAAAGCCGTTTTACCCATTGCGGGGCGGGCGGCGAGTATTACGAGGTCGGAGTTCTGCCACCCGCTGGTAATCTTGTCGAGTTCGGTGAATCCGCTTGCTATGCCGCTTAGGCCGTCGTTGCGTGCGGCGGCTTTGCGTAGCACATTGTACGCCTCGTCGATTACAGGGTCGATTTGCGTGTATTCCTTTTTCGTGTTTTGCTGCGATAGCTGGAACAGTTTTCCCTCGGCTTCCTGCATAAGCTCGTCGGCGTCCTGCGTTTCGTCGAATGCCTTTCCCTGAATGTTGCTCGTGTATGAAATAAGCTGGCGCAGCATGTATTTCTGAGCAATGATGTTGGCGTGGTAAACCAGGTGGGCCGTAGATGTCATTTTCTGCGTGAGCTGGGCAATGTAAAAAGGCCCGCCCACGTCCTCAAGGTCGCCGCTCGTTTTCAGCTGTTCGCGCACGGTGAGAATGTCAATCGGCTTTTGCGCGAAAGCCAGGCTCTGAATGGCGTTGAACACCAGTTGGTTCCGCCGTTCGTAGAAGCTGTCGGGCTTGAGTATGTCGCTGACCATGGAATAAGCGTCGCGCTCAATCATCAGTGCGCCGAGCACTGCCTGTTCAAGGTCGATGGCTTGCGGTTGCAAGCGGCCGAAGTCGTCTTCGGCAGGTGCTTCGGTGCTGCGTTTTCTTGCAAATCTCCTTTTTTGTGTTTCGGGCATGTTGTGTTTCGGTAAGTTCGGTTACGAATTATGTGCTTTTGGAAGCAAAATTAAAGAATCTTGCCGAGAGTGCAAAGGCGGCGGGCCGACATGGCGGCAAAAGCGATATTACATAGCCTGAAAACAAGCCATTACGCAAAGTATTGCTAATTTTGTAACCGCATGAGCAATATTTTAAAGATTATATATGAATACGAATTGCGGTAATAATAAGATGACAAGAAATTTAAGGATTTATATGGCTGCGTTGGTGTCAATGCTTTGCTTTACACTTCATGCGCAAGTCAAGCATGCGGCGGGCGGATACCCGATAGCCAACTTTGCCCTGACGGTAAACGTGTCCGAACAGGGCGACATGTACGGCCAGGTGCTGCAAAACGTGGGAAAGTTGGGCGGGTGGCTGTTGGACCGCGGGCCTGTAAGGGTTGAATTAGAGAAAGACGGCAAAAAGGAAACTCTATCGCAATTCAAAGACAAGGACATAAGGCGCGTCTTTCCGTTTGTAGAGGCGGAATACGCCAAATCATCGCATATTTCCTCGAACATAAAATTGAAAACGTTTTGCCCGCTCGCAGTGAACGACGCTGAGACATCTTCGCTGCCGGTGCTGATGTTGGAAATGGAATGTACCAACCCGACAAGGAAAGAGGAAACTTTCACGATTGTAGTAAAACCCGGCAACGAAATATGCGGGCAAATGTCTTCGGACAATGAGGGGAAACGGAGTGTGGCTTCGAACGGGAGCTTCGCCGTGGCGGCAGACGTTGACGCGGAATGGAGCGGTAATGTTTTCCGCGTACCCGTGGTACTCAAGGGCAAGGAAATGAAAACCGTGCGCATAGCCATTTCGCTGTACGACAGCGATTGGATTTCGGCAAGGAACTTTGCGTCGGCGGGCGAAGTTGTGAAACATGCCTGTTCCGTTTGGGATATTCTGGAAACAAAAACCGAGGAGTTTTCGCAGGCTATTCCCGAAACAGGGATAGAAGATGTGGATACCTATCTTAGGTGGTATATGGTTCCGGCAATATCGCTGACACGTTACAACAAGAAAGGCGAAATACTGACCATGGGGTACATGGAACTGAATCCGCGCGACAGTTATTGGACTACGTGGGTGCATTTGCTCCTTTATAAGGACGCCGAACGCAAGATGATAGAGGAGTGTCTGGCTGCAGTATCACCGGCCGGGAAAATGCCTACGACGATATTACCCGTGATTGAACGTGAAGACGACTTGGACATCAATGCTTTCCTTATACTGCGCGCCGCGCGTTTTTACCAGCTGTATCACGAGAAAGATAAGCTGCTTTCTTACTGGCCGGTATTGAAAAAGGCTATGGACTGGCTTATCTCACGAGACACGAAAGGGAAAGGCTTGCCTCGGCAGGTGTCTTTCTGGGGCGATTGGAAAGACGTGAAAGGAGTGGAAGACAGAGAATATTCACCGTTCTCGGCATTGGTGTACCTGGCCGCATTGAAGAAGATGATGTACATGGGCGAGGAGTGCGGTGACAGCGTTGCTATAGAAAAATACGAGGAAGCATACAGGAAAGGCTACGATATAGTAAACAAGCCAATCGAAGAAGGCGGCATGTGGAACGGACGTTACTATTGCCAGTTGTGGAAGGACGACAGCGTGAATGACAAGCTGCTGGAAGACCAGACGATAGGAATACTTTTTGATGTGGTTCCACGCGACAAGGCCTTGAAAATTATAGAATCGTTGAACGAAATGAGTCTGACTCCCTACGGGGTGGCCGAGACATTTCCGTATTATCCTAAGGAGTTCGGTCTCGACCCGGCCACTTATCACAACGGCGCCGTATGGCCATGGGTTAACTTCATGGATTGCTGGGCTCGCATTCGGCTGGGTCAGAAAGATGACGCAATAGACATTATAAAAAGGGTGGGGCGTGCCGATATAATAGCTTCAGGAGATTGGTCGGCCAACGAACACATAAACAGCCTTACGGGTGAGAACCTCGGTTTTCATATACAAGGTTGGAGCGCTGCCTTGTTCGGTACGGTTTACTTTGGGTTGGTCAATCCAGATATTGTTCCTTAAACATACTGCTAATGCGCATAAAAACACATAGCGCGAAGACAGGAGTCGGAAAAATAATTTAATTTTGCAACGGATTTATGACTTTAGATATGAACCTTGATGTTTTGACAGCAGTTAGCCCTATAGACGGGCGCTATCGTTCGAAATGCGAGCCTTTGGCTCCTTATTTTTCAGAGTATGCCTTGATGAAATACCGCACAAGGGTTGAAATTGAATATTTCATCTGGCTGACGGAAATTCCTTTGCCCCAACTTAAAGGGTTTGACAAGGGAATAGTGCCGCAGTTGCGGGCGATATATAATGATTTTTCCGAAAAGGATGCCGCAAGGGTGAAGGAAATTGAAAAGACAACGAATCACGATGTCAAAGCAATCGAATATTTCATAAAGGAAAAACTCGACGAAATTGGCGGCTTTGAGCCGTACAAGGAGTTTATACATTTCGGCCTTACGTCGCAGGACATAAACAATACTTCTTTTCCCTTAATGCTTAGCGACGCGTTGAACGATGTGTATTATCCTCAATTAGACGGACTGATAGACAAGCTGAATTCATTTGCCGAAGAGTGGAAAGACATACCCATGCTTGCACGTACTCACGGGCAGCCTGCTTCGCCTACGCGATTGGGAAAGGAAATAAAAGTATTTGCTTATAGGTTGGAACGTCAGAAGGAGCAGCTGAAAGGTCTTAGGATTACAGCCAAGTTCGGCGGGGCTACAGGTAACTTTAACGCACATCATGTGGCTTATCCCGAAATAGACTGGAAACAGCTTGCGAACAAGTTCCTTGCAGAACGTCTTGGGCTGGAGCGCGAAGAATACACGACGCAGATTTCAAATTACGATGGTTTGGCTGCAGTGCTTGACGCGCTTAAAAGAATTAATACTGTAATACTTGACCTTGACCGAGATTTTTGGACGTATATTTCCATGAATTACTTCAAACAGAAAATCCGGGCAGGTGAAGTCGGTTCATCGGCTATGCCGCACAAGGTAAATCCGATAGACTATGAAAATTCAGAAGGAAACATAGGTATAGCAAACGCTTTGTTTGAACATTTGTCGCACAAGCTGCCTGTTTCACGCCTGCAGCGAGATTTAACCGACAGTACTGTAATACGTAATGTGGGAGTGCCGTTGGCGCATACGATAATAGCGATACAAAGCACGATGAAAGGATTGGGGAAACTGCTTATCCATAGAGAATCGATAGACGCAGACCTCGATAACAACTGGGCTGTTGTGGCTGAAGCTATACAGACTATTTTACGCCGCGAAGGGTATCCTCATCCTTACGAAGCATTAAAAGCGCTGACAAGGACAAATACCGAAATAAGGCAGAAAGATATAACAGATTTCATAAAGACATTAAATGTTCCTGACAACATAAAAGAAGAATTGAAAAAGATTACGCCCCATAACTACGTAGGAATATAAAAATCCCAAATAATACGTATTACATTGGGCGCTTGAAAAGTTAAGATAAAAATGACCTGTGTCAGGCCTATAATTCATTTATATTAATCATTAAAGAAAATCCGAGATGGACAAAGAAGAATTTATGAACCGGCAGCCGGAGCAGAATTCCGGTAATGAAAACAAAGAAAACACTAACCGGCCGGCTTATCGCAGAGTTAATGTTTATGATGGAACAGGACGAAGCGGTAATAAAGAGGAATATAATAATCGTCGCGCTTATGGCGATCGTTCTTATGGCGGTAATTCCCGGCGAAGAGATGGTGAATCGTACTTTCGCCAAAGAGGAAATAATGCTAACTATAACTCAGAAAGAAACCATAACCCCTACGGAGGAAATTATTCTGACCGCAGGCGCGGCTATGGCAGTTCGTATGACGAATCTGCCGAATACAACCGAGGAAAGTACAGCTATAATAAACGCCCCCGTGTATATGAAGGCGAGAATGATTCGTACTCGCTTGGAAAGTTTGCACGAAAGGAAGCTCGTGGCGGACGCTATGAATATCGTTCGCAACAGAACAATCCCTCGGGAGCAGGTTATGGTTCTCGTCGCAAACATTCGCAAGGCTATGACCCGAATGCGAAATATAGTTTGCCTAAACGTATACAATATGCTGAGGAGAATTTCGACCCAGACGCACCTATAAGGCTTAACAAGTTTCTGGCTAATGCCGGAGTCTGCTCCCGCCGTGACGCTGACAAATACATACAGGCCGGTGTAGTAACGGTAAATGGAGAAATTGTAACAGAACTGGGAACAAAAGTAAAACGCAGCGACGAGGTGCGTTTTCATAACGAACCAGTTTCGCCTGAGAAAAAAGTTTATGTACTTTTGAATAAACCTAAGGATTATGTTACGACAAGCGATGACCCGCAGAAACGCAAAACAGTAATGGAACTTGTGCGTAATGCATGTAAGGAACGGATTTATCCGGTAGGTCGTCTTGACCGTAACACTACAGGTGTGCTTCTGCTTACAAACGACGGGGAGCTTGCTTCAAAGCTAACTCATCCCAAGTTCATGAAGAAGAAGGTGTACCATGTTTATTTGGATCGTAACGTTACTGCTGCCGATATGCGTCAGATAGCCGACGGAATAACTCTTGATGACGGCGAAATACATGCCGACGCAATAGAATACGCTTCTGCTGTTGATAAAAAACAAGTCGGTATAGAAATACATAGTGGAAAGAACCGAATAGTGCGTCGTATTTTCGAAGCGTTAGGTTATCACGTAATAAAGCTCGACCGTGTTTACTTTGCCGGGCTTACTAAGAAAAATCTGCGCCGCGGGCAATGGCGTTATCTTACACAGGAAGAAGTAAATGTATTGAAAATGGGAGCATTCGAGTAGTTCGTAAAACAGAATGTTCCAATGTAATCATATATATTTAATATGGAAAAAATCAAAAGAATCAGAATAGTAGAACTTCTCAAGTCGAAGGACTACGGTGCCAAGGTAAATGTAAAAGGATGGGTAAGGACACGCCGTGGCAGCAAGGCCGTAAATTTTATTGCCCTCAATGATGGTTCTACAATAAAGAACATACAGATTGTTGCTGACGTCGAAAAATTCGACGACGAGCTAATAAAGCAAATAACGACCGGCGCGTGTCTGAGTGTAGACGGAGTTTTGGTGGAAAGCATAGGAAGCGGGCAAAGTGTGGAGCTGCAAGCTGATAACATAGAACTGCTCGGAGCATGCGGAAGCGACTATCCTATGCAGAAGAAAGGACAGAGCTTTGAATACATGCGTCAATATGCACACCTCCGCTTGCGCACAAATACTTTCGGTGCAGTGTTCCGCATACGCCATAATATGGCAATAGCAATACATCGCTATTTTCACGAGCACGGCTTTTATTATTTCAATACGCCTCTAATAACAGGAAGCGATTGCGAAGGAGCTGGACAAATGTTCCAGGTTACGACCATGAACCTTGCTGATATAAAGAAGACTCCTGACGGTAAGGTTGACTATTCCGATGACTTTTATGGAAAACCGGCTTCGCTTACTGTTTCGGGACAGCTGGAGGGAGAACTCGGCGCTACGGCATTGGGCGCTATATATACTTTTGGACCAACGTTCCGCGCCGAAAACTCGAACACACCACGCCACTTGTCGGAATTTTGGATGATAGAGCCGGAAGTCGCTTTCAATGATATAGAAGACAACATGAACCTTGCCGAGGATTTCATAAAATATTGCGTGCGCTGGGCATTGGAGAACTGTGCTGACGATATAGAATTCCTCAACAAAATGGTTGACAAAGGATTGATAGAACGCCTTAAGTTCGTTGTCGAGAATGATTTTGCGCGTATGAAATATACCGAAGGCATAGAGATTCTCGAAAAAGCTGTAAAAGACGGCCACAAGTTTGAATTCCCTGTTTATTGGGGTTGCGACCTAGCGGCTGAACATGAGCGCTATTTGGTAGAACAGCACTATAAACGTCCGGTTATCATAACCGATTATCCCAAGGAGATAAAGGCATTCTACATGAAGATGAACGACGATAACCGCACAGTGCGTGCCATGGATGTGCTGTTCCCGCAGATAGGTGAGATAATAGGTGGCTCGGAACGCGAGGAGAGCTACGACAAGCTCAAGGCAAGAATCGAAGAACTGCACATACCAATGAAAGATATGTGGTGGTATCTTGATACGCGCAAGTTCGGCACATGCCCGCACAGCGGTTTCGGCCTTGGCTTTGAACGTTTGATACTGTTCGTTACGGGTATGCAGAACATACGCGACGTAATACCGTTCCCCCGCACACCCAAGAACGCAGAGTTTTAATTTATATCAGAGTTTAAGAAAAACGGGAGTTGACATTTTAGTCAGTTTCCGTTTTTTTGTTCAACTAAGCAGCGTATGTCCTCGTGAAAGTGCAAAAAAAAATTAACATTGTTTTGTCGATTCGCTTTTATTCTTTTCCTTTGTATTCAATTTAACAAAAATCAAATGATTTATAAAATAATTTGTTTATTCTCTAAAAAGTAGATTATGAGGAAATTTTTTACAACATTCCTGTTCCTGACAGTAATCCTGTTGGTAAAAGCGCAAGACTTTACAGTCGATTTTTTAAGCTATAAAGTAATAGATGTTTCGCAAAAGACAGTTGAAGTAACAGGCATAGAACACGACGAGTCGTTATACGGAGTAGCTGCCGTTCCTGCAACAGTAACCTATGAAGGTATGGAATACACGGTAACAGGCCTGGCCGATGGTGCGTTTTACATGGAAGTATGGATAAAAAGCGTTACTCTGCCCGAGACCCTGTTGAAGATAGGGAGTAATGCGCTGGCCAATACAGCGGTAGATAAAATTGACATCCCGGAGAGTGTTACGAGTATAGGCGACTATGCTTTTGAAGGAACTAAAATTACGGAAATTACCGTACCCGGGAAAATAGAAAAAATAGGTGTTGGTTGGTTCCATGATTGTTATTACCTTAAAAGTGTAAATCTGCCCGACGGGTTAAAGGCCATTGGCGACGGTGCTTTCTCTCATTGTTTCGACCTTGCCGGAATAGCAATTCCCCATGGGGTAACAACCATAGGTTACGGTGCGTTCGCGCATTGCGAGAGCCTTGCCTCGATAACCATTCCCGAAAGCGTGGCCGGCATAGGGGATTATGCATTCGAGGTGTGTGAGAGCATTACAGAAATAAAGATACCGCAAAGCGTAAAAAGCATAGGCGCGGGAGCTTTTTGCTACTGCGACAAACTCGAAACCGTCAGCCTGCCCGAAGGTATTACCGAGATAGCCGACAAACTGTTTGAAAGGTGCGTCAGCCTGCGGAACGTGAATATACCCGGGAGCGTGACATCGGTGGGCGACTACGCTTTCTGGGAATGTGCCAAGATTTCGGAAATTGAACTTCCGGCAAACGTGTCCAGCCTTGGCAAGGAAGCCTTCTGTGAGTGTACGAGTCTGGTGAACGTAAGTTTGCCCGAAGGACTGCAGGCTATTGAAGATTACACATTTTATAATTGCCGAAACCTTTATAACATAAATATCCCCTCTACCGTTACGTCAATAGGCAACTATGCGTTTGCTTCTTGCGGCAGTTTAACCGAGGTAGCCATCCCGGGCAGCGTGAAGAGCATAGGCAACAATGCGTTCGACAATAGCTGGGGACGATCCGCGCTTAGGAAAATAAGCCTTGCCGACGGCATAGAAACCATAGGCAACGAGGCCTTTGCCGGCTGCGAGAATCTTTCGGAAGTAGTGATACCCGAAAGTGTGACAAGCATAGGCGACGGGGCTTTCAAGTCTACAAACCTTTCCAAGGTTACTCTCCTTCCGGAAATGCTTGTTTCCATAGGTGTTGATGCCTTTAACGTGGTGAATGATGATGTTACGGTTTTTGTGCATTCCGACATGCTGGAAGAATACCGCGGTTTGGAAGCCTTTGTCGATTTCAGCGTGGAAAGCCTGCCCGTTTCTGTAAAATTCCCGTCTTTGGATGAAAATCTCGATGTTAAGGACGGAATGTTGTACAATCCGGAGGGTTTGGATATTACGGTTTACGACAGTGCCGGCACACTTGTTTACAAAGGCAACGCCGTTTCCATAAAGCAACCTGCAGGTGTGTACATCCTGCGTTGTGGCAGTGCGGTAAAAAAGATAACTTTTTAAATAGCGGCTTTAAAAAGAAAGATTCCGGAAACGGGTCTTTGCGGCCGACTGTTTTTGTCTGCATTTTGCAGATTCCGCAAAGCCTTTGTTCATGCGGGTTTTGAGGTGGCCGAAAATATGTCTGACCTATTTTGAAATATGTGCCTTGTATTTTGAAATAGGTCGGACATATTTTTTATTTTCTCCAAATGCAAAAAAATAATGTGCTACAAAATCTTTTTCTTTCAATTCCGGTTTACGGGCTTTTCTGAACTTATGGTATGGTGTCCGGCGGTAAACAAATGTAAACAAAAACCTAAACTATATTAGACTGCATGTTTGTGTCTGCTCACGACACAAGCATGAACATTGCCTAAAGCCGGTATCATTCTTACCAATCCGAATGCCAAAGCCGCAATGGCTATAATTCCGCCTACGTAACCTATTGATGAAATTGACAATCCCGTTATGGCTATGCTTCCTACGGCAGCCCCGCATCCTATGCCTACGTTGTAAATCGAAGAGTATATGGATATGGCCAGCGTGGCTTGTTGTGGGGCAAAGCGTATAATCTCGAATTCGGTTACCAGGTTTATGGCCATTATGACCAATCCCCACAAAAAACAGTGTGCCATTGAAAAGTAATGCCCGTATGCAACGGGGCGCATGGCCAAAAGTATGAGTGGTAGGCCTATTGCAACCGACAGCAGGAATAATTTTCTGCGTTCGTTATAGAATTTGGAGAATATAGTGCTTGCCACTATGCCGGAGATACCAAAAATAGTTAACGACAAGGTAGTCATGCTATCCGAAAGACCGGCAACTTGTTTCAAGAATGGTTCAATGTAGCTGTATCCGGTGTAATGCGCAGTTACAACGAGCAATGTGAAAATGTATATGCCCGTTATTGCCGGCGATTTGAACAGCAACGGCAGGTTCTTCACCGAAGTGCTTTGTTTGTTGGGCACAGGCGGAAAAAGGAACGCCAGCAGCACTAATGCCAACAGTGCCGCAATACCTATAACGCCGAATGTATACCTCCATCCAAGGTGAAGGCCGATAACGCGCCCCAGCGGCATACCGGCTATCATAGCAAGCGAAGTGCCGGTAATTATCATGCCAAGGGCTGTTTCTTTCTTGTCCTTGGGGGCAATGTGTACCGCAAGCGGCGAAACTATTGACCAGAATATGGCGTGGGAACATGCAACCCCCAACCTCGAAATAAGAAGTACGGTAAAGTTGGAAGCCACGGATGAAAGGAAGTGGCTGATCATGAAACCAGCTATAACGAAAAGCAGTATCTTTCGGAAATCGCAACGGCCTATTATGATAACCAACGGCAAAGACATAACGGCTACAAATCCCGCATAAACCGAGATGAGTATACTGGCGTTGGCCTCTCTCATGCCAAAATCGCGAGCTATGTCGGAAAGTAAACCTATAGGAACGAACTCAGTGGTGTTGAAAATAAAGGCCGTATATGACAATATTACAAGCAACAGCCAGTTTTTCAGAGATTTGTTTCCTGATAATGCGCTCATTTGTGCCGTTTTTTAACTCGTTCGTTTTAACGAATTCGAATTTCGCCGCAAAAGTAGAAAAATCTGAGCCCGCAGACAACAATTTGAGCATAAAACGAAACATTAAAGCAAAAGGAAAGGAAATAGGCAGATATATTATAATTGAATCGGGGATTTATGTCTTCCGCGCCATCTTTTGTACTTGAATTCAAGGCTTACATACGGAGCTCCGAAAAAGTGTTTTTGCGGCCGACTGTTTTTGTCTGCATTTTGCAAGTTCCGCAAAGCCTTTGTTCATGCGGGTTTTGAGGCGGCCGAAAATATGTCTGACCTATTTTGAAATATGTGCCTTGTATTTTGAAAAAGGTCGGACATATTTTTTCGGAGGTCCTAATGGAGTTTTTTCGATATAATTTTTTCTTTCACTTTTTTCACGCATGTGTTATTCCTGAAAATAAGGGTGGCGGGTTCGGCCATGGTGTTAAACCTTTTTGAAAAAGCGCAACGTTTGTAAACCAATCCTGCCGAAATGTGTGTAATATTAGTCGTAAAACATGACATTTTGACGTTTTTGATGTGCGCTTATGTCGAGAAAACAGTTGGCACGGCAGTTGCATATATATAAGTGAATTCCGAAAGGTGCTAAAGCCCGGAGGATTCAAAAAAGATATGTACAACAATTAAAAATAGGAGATTGAAATTATGTCAGCATTAGTTAAAAGAAATCAGAATTGGTTACCGAGTATCTTCAACGACTTTTTCGATAACACTTGGATGGAAAGAACAAATGCCACAGCACCGGCTATAAACGTTATAGAGAATGATAATAACTATTGTGTGGAGGTTGCTGCTCCGGGCATGACGAAAGATGACTTCAATATCCAAATTGATGATGACGACAACCTCGTTATTACCATGGAGAAGAAGGATGAGAAGAAAGAAGGGCAGAAAAACGGTCGTTACCTGCGTCGCGAGTTCTCGTATTCGAAATTCCAGCAGGCTATGATATTGCCCGACGATGTAGACCGCACTAAGATATCCGCAAAGGTGAACAACGGTGTTCTTGAGGTCGAATTGCCTAAACTGCCGGAAGAGGAAAAGAAAGCCAAGGTAACCAATATTGAAATCAAGTAATCGTGTAAAAAGTGATTGATTTGTTTTGACAAACGAGTTTTGGGTTAATAGCGTGCCCTGCAAAGCAAAAATGCTTTGCAGGGCACATTTTTTTTGTACCAGGAGAAAAGGAGCGTCAATGACTTTTAATAAAAATCTCGGCTTTTTGCTTGGTTTAATTTCCATTTCCGTATATTTACACATTAAAATATGTTTTCTTTAAGTGAATGCAACGTCTTGAAACGGCAGCCGGTCCTGTAAGTATAATGAAGCTCTTTCCGCAAAAAGTATGCGGCAGTGGACGTTTCAGTGTAGCCGAAGCCTATGATGTGCTCTTTGTAGAGGAAGGAAACCTGCGTGTAAATATCGATTTTTGCGAGATGTTGGTTGGGGCAGGACAGTTGCTTGCAATAGCCCAAGGGCAGGTGTGGCGCATTGACGCAGATGATAGCCTTACGGCCGAGTGCCTTTCGTTTTCGGACCGGATGTTCGGGAATGGAAGCGTGGAGGACGAATTCTTGCATACGGCTGCGATGTTCGATTCTTTCCGGCGCAAAGGTGCTGTAATGGCACGACCGGTTAATGCTAAGGAACTTTTCTCGATAATCAGGCAGGAATGCGCGCGGGCAGACGATATTTCGCAGGGTAAGGTTTTGCGCAGCTACCTGTTATCTCTGCTGTATGGAATGGAAAGAGAGTATTCCGAAGGATTCTCCGACGATTCATACAGCGAGGTACGCGCATTCCGCGGCGCAGTGGAGCAGTCTTTCCGTATAAACCGCAATGCTGATTATTATATTTCCCAACAAAAAGTGAACGAGAAAAGCCTTTCACGACAGTTGAGGAAATATTTGGGAATGACACCCAAAGCTTATATAGACGCACGGATAATTCTTGAAGCCAAACGTTTGTTGGCGTGTGGCGACTGTTCGGTTAAGATAATATCGCGCGCCTTGGGCTTTACCGAACAGAGCAACTTCAACAAGTACTTCCGTAAGTTTGCAGGGGTTACACCAGCAACGTTCCGAATGGAAAATTCTTTCATGCAAACACAGATTTAACATTCTTATCCGGAATTTTTAGCAAAAGCATAAGGGTAGTCTCATTATAATTGCTAATTTTGTACGGATTAAAATAATAAGACATGAAAATAAAAAATTTTCTCTTCATTTCATTGTTCTCAATGATTTGCGGCATGGCGCAAGCTCAGCCAGAGGTAATTGCTCACCGTGGATTTTGGAATACTCCGGGTTCTGACCAGAACAGTCTGGCTTCATTGACAAAGGCTGATTCTATAGGTTGCTACGGTAGCGAGTTCGATGTGTGGATAACCAAAGATAACCATGTAATGGTAAACCACGACGGAAACTTCAGCGGCACCCGTATCGAGGATTCCGATATGAAAACTATCTCGGCCATAAGTTTGAAAAACGGGGAGAAGGTTCCTACACTTGAAGCTTATCTCAAGAAAGCCAAGAAATTAAAGACCCAGTTGATTCTCGAAGTAAAGACCCACAACGATAAAGCCAGGACCATAGCTTGTTGTGAAGAGGCTATGAGGCTTGTAAAGAAATATAAACTTACAAAACGCACAACATACATAGCTTTTTCGCTTGACGCAACAAAGTATCTTGCCGCGAATGCTCCCAAAGGCACAGAAGTGTATTACTTAAATGGTGATCTTTCGCCAAAGGAACTCAAGGAAATCGGTGTTGCCGGTCCGGACTACGCATGGGGAGTTATAAAGAACCACAAGGACTGGATTAACCAATGTCACGAATTGGGAATGAAAGTAAATGTATGGACCGTGAACGACGAGAACACTATGAAAGAGCTTATTTCGGCAAAGGCCGATTACATAACGACCGATAATCCTGTTCTCCTGCAAAAATTGATAAAGGAAAGCAATAAATAAACAAAATGAAATTATAACTATCGGCACCGGATGAAACCTCTGGTGCCGATAGTGTTTTTAGCAAGTTTGTGTGTTTGGGAGTCTGTTCGTTTTACGTTTGTAGCTAAAGTAGCGGAGATGAAATTTTACAAATGTGAAATAATAAACGAAAGATACGCCGATAACGATTTTTATTGTTATTTTTGCATATTACGCTAAATGTATACGTGTATAATATAAGATATTAAGATTCAACCTTGTAAAATGTGGCAACGAATTTGATTTACAATCAATGACGTTAAGCATGCTGATGACGATGGATAAAACACTTAGGATAATAATTAGTGGCGGAGGAACAGGCGGGCATATATTCCCTGCTGTTTCTATCGCTAATGCAATAAAAGAAATTCGGCCTGATTCGAAGATACTTTTTGTAGGAGCCGAAGGACGCATGGAAATGCAGCGTGTTCCTGCTGCAGGATATGAAATAAAAGGACTTCCCATTTGTGGTTTTGACAGAAAAAACATATTGCGTAACATACGCACTGTGTTTAAAATAATAGAAAGCAAGCGCCTTGCAAAGCAAATTATTAAAACATTCAATCCGATGGTAGCCGTAGGCGTAGGAGGGTATGCAAGCGGACCTACATTGAATGAAGCCCAAGCGATGGGTATTCCTACGCTTTTGCAAGAACAGAATTCGTATGCCGGAGTAACAAACAAACTGCTGGCAAAGAAAGCGGAAAGGATATGTGTGGCCTATGAAGGAATGGAACGTTTCTTTCCAAAAGAGAAAATAATATTAACGGGAAATCCCGTAAGGCAAAACCTGTTGGACACAAAGATTTCCAGAGAAGAAGCAATTGCTTCTTTCGGATTGAATCCTGATAAAAGAACCGTCTTGATAATAGGCGGTAGTTTGGGAGCAAAGACAATAAACGAAGCTGTGCTTAACAGTCTTGTGCTCATAAAACAAAGTGAAGTGCAGTTTGTGTGGCAAACGGGCAAGTATTATAGTTCAACAATAAAGGAAGAACTCGAACATAGAGGGAAACCTTCAAATCTCGTAGTTTGTGATTTCATAGCCGATATGCCCGCCGCATACAAAGCAGCCGACCTTGTAGTGTCTCGTGCCGGCGCCGGAAGTATATCGGAACTGGCATTGCTGGGCAAAGCTTCCATTTTAGTGCCTTCGCCTAATGTTGCAGAAGACCACCAGACAAAAAATGCTTTGGCTTTGACAAGCCATGACGCTGCATTATACGTAAAGGATATTGAAGCTGCCCGGACCTTGATACCTCGTGCGCTGAATACCGTTGCGGACGATGTTATGCTTTCCAAACTCAGAAATAATATTTTGACAATGGCACACCCCGACGCGGCAAACGTGATAGCAAACGAGGTGATAGCTTTGGCAGAAACGTATCAAAAGAAACATTAAGAAATATATAGGAGATTACGAAATGGATTTGAATGACATAAAAGCTGTTTATTTTATTGGTATAGGAGGTATAGGAATGAGTGCAATAGCCCGCTTTTTCCTTTCGCGAGAGATACCGGTTGGAGGATATGACCACACTCCGTCGGTGCTTACTGAAAGACTTAAAGCTGAAGGTGCGCATATAATTTATGATGATGACCCTGATGAAATATCGGCAACTTTTAAAAATTCAAGAAATACTTTGGTCGTATATACGCCGGCAATACCTGCAGACAACAAGGTGTTGGGGTATTTCAATAATATGGCGTTTGATGTTGAGAAGCGTGCCCAGGTGTTAGGCGCATTGACACGTGCATACCGCGGCTTGTGCGTAGCCGGAACGCATGGAAAGACCACGACTTCAACAATGGCCGCCCATATTATACACCAAAGTCATGTTGGCTGCAACGCTTTTTTAGGAGGAATATCAAAGAATTATGGCACAAACTACCTGCTCAATTCTTCAAGCCCCTATGTTGTAATAGAAGCTGATGAGTATGACCGCTCGTTCCATTGGCTGACGCCTTACGCTTCAGTTATTACGGCTGTTGACGCAGATCATTTGGATATTTATGGAACACATGAAGCGTATATAGAGAGTTTTGAGAAATATACATCTTTAATAAGGAAAGGCGGAGCACTTGTAATTCACAAGAATCTCAATATGACACCGCAACTCAAAGATGGGGTGCGTTTATTCGACTATAGCATAGACGAGGGAAACTTTCATGCCGAAAATATAAGAATAGGCAACGGAAGAATCATGTTTGATTTTGTCTCTCCGTTCGGTAATATTACAAATATCGATTTGGGGGTTCCTGTATATGTTAATATAGAGAACGGTATAGCGGCAATGGCTTTGGCGCAGATAGCCGGAGTGTCGGCTGAGGATATACGAGAAGGCGTAAGAACTTTTTCAGGAGTTGAACGTAGATTTGATTTCAAGATAAAAACCGATAAGATAGTATTGGTAAGTGATTACGCGCACCATCCTAAGGAGATAGACCAATGTATAAAATCTGTTCGAAAAGTATTTAGCGGTAGGAAAATAACCGCAGTATTCCAGCCGCACTTGTATTCAAGAACAAGAGATTTCTATAAGGAGTTTGCAAAGAGCCTGTCTTTGCTTGACGAGGTAATTCTTACAGAAATATATCCGGCACGTGAACGCCTTATACCAGGCGTTACAAGCCGTTTGATATATGACGAATTGCGCCCGGATATGAAAAGAATGCTGGTACGCAAGGATGAAGTATTAGATGTGATACGTTCTTCCGATATAGATGTCTTGATAATTCTCGGCGCAGGTGATTTGGACACCTTAACTCCTGAAATAGAAAAGATTCTTTTGCCGCGCAGCTAAATTGCGTGCAGTAGAGTAAATAAGATATGAAGGTATTGCTTAGGATATTACTGTTGCTGGCTCTTGTGGTTTATTTGGTTTTTGCTGTGACCAGATTTAACAACCCCAAGGATTCTAAGATGTGCTCGCAGGTTAATGTGTGCGTAGAAGACAGTGCCAAAGCCGTTTTTATTACAACCACAGAGATACGTAATATCCTCGGCGCGGCTAAAGTTTATCCTTTAGGCAAGAAAATAAGCGAAGTGGATTGCTATAAAATGGAAAAAATACTTTCAAAGAATCCATTTATCAAGAATGCGCTTTGCTATAAGACTGCTGGCGGGCAGGTCGTTGTAAAGGTAGAGCAACGTTTGCCCGTTATGAGAGTAATAAGTGATTCCGGCGAAAATTATTTCATCGATTCACAAGGGAAGATAATGCCACACATGCATTATACGGCGGATATGGCGGTAGCAACAGGGCATATATCTCATTCTTATGCTCGGAAAAACCTGATACCGTTAGGACGATTGTTGCAAGAAGACGCGTTTTGGAACGGACAGGTACAGCAAATACACGTTGACAGTGCAGGAAATATGGAAATGATACCCCGCGTAGGAGAGCATGTGGTATATATAGGTGAACCTGTGGATATTCCGCAGAAATTTGAACGATTAAAAACTTTCTATGAGAGAGTTCTTAGCAATGTGGGCTGGAATAAGTATTCCAGGATTAATATAGAGTATAGCAATCAAATAATATGTAAAAAATAAGAATTAATATATGTCTGCAATTACACAAAATGATGCTTTCGTAGCAGCAATAGAAATCGGTTCGTCGAAAATAACGGGAATGATAGGGCGACGAATGTCAGATGGTAGCACCCAAGTGTTAGCAATGGCACAGGAAAATTCTTCTTCATTCATTCATAAAGGAGCTGTTTATAATGTTGACAAGACTGTTTTATGTCTGAAAGACATTAAAACACGCTTGCAGAATGCCGTAGGTAGGAGAATTGCATGTGTTTATGTTTGTTTTGGTGGACAAGGCATGCATTCTGTTCGTAATACGGTAAGTCGTCAGTTTGAAGTAGAGACCAGAATATCACAGGAACTGGTAGATTCAATTTATGAAGAAAACCGCACCCAGTGTTTGCCCGAATATTATTTGTTGGATATAATACCGCAAGAATATAAATTAGGTTCACAGTTCAGCATGTCGCCGGTAGGGGTGTTGTCAAGCGGAATAGAAGGCCGTTTTCTTAATATAGTTATCAGGCGTACATTTTATAATAATATCAAATCCTGCTTGGAACAAGCCGGAATAGAGGTTGTGCAGTTCTATACAACGCCTATTGTATTGGCTAACGCAGTGTTGAACGTAGATTCTGACAAACGTCCGGGTTGTGCCCTTGTCGATATAGGCCGAGATACGACAACTGTAGCTGTGTACCAGAAGAATCTGTTGCGCCACCTTTCCGTAATACCATTGGGCAGCGATAATGTTACAAAAGATATAGCTTCAAGCTTGTCGATAGAAGAATCTGAAGCGGAAAGTCTTAAACTGAAATATGGTTCCGCATACACAGAACTTACGGAAGAGACGGAGGATGAGAATTATACACTAAAAGACGGCCGGCTCGTTTCACGTAAGCTGCTTTGCGATATTGTTGAGGCACGTATGGAGGAAATCCTCGTAAATGTATCAGACCAAATTACAGCTTCCGGAATCAAGGATACTTTGATTGCAGGCGCGGTTTTAACCGGAGGTGGTGCAAACATAAAAGACATAGATAAGGCTTTTACAGTATATACTGGCATCGAAAAACTAAAAGTTGCAAAGAACGTGAATTTTGCAGTAAATTCAAAGATTGCAGATGTAAAGGTAAAAGACGGTACACGCAACGCCATACTCGGGTTGCTCGCCTTGGGTGACGAGAACTGTGCCGGTACGGATATTAAGGAAGAAGACAGTAGTTTGTTCGTTGATGAAGAGCTGGAGACAAAAAAAACAACGGAAACAGTTTCCACACGTACTAAGGTAGAAGAACTGAACGGGCAACCGAAACCTGTGATAAAAGAAGATACCGAAACACACCAGGCTGAGAAAACAGAAGAAGAAATAAAAGCGGAAAAAGAAAAGAAAAAAGCCGAAAAACGTAAGAAGCGCGAGGAATGGAAAAAGAACAACCCGTTGAGTCGCGCATGGCGTAAAGTAGCTAAGGCAGCTACGGATCTGGTTAGCCCGGAAGGCGAATAATAGGAGAGTTCAGACTGACAATCAAGATTGCGTAATAAATTAAAGCATAAATAAGTAAGGATTCATATTGTATTTAATTGCTGATATAGTATTGGCATAAAACTTTTTATATCTTACGGGACTTTATAAAAAATAGGTCTGACCTATTTTGAAATATGTCAGACCTATTTTAAAATATCTCAGACATATTTTCGACAGCATAGTTTCCCGATTAAAAAAAGCAGACAAATATGACCGGCTTTATAAGTTTTATATGTAGAGCGCATGTTGTAAGTAGACAGGTAAATTAATTATGATAGAATTCGAAATACCAAAAGTAGACGATCCTATTTCCGCTTCCGACGCACGTATAATAAAAGTTATAGGTGTTGGTGGCGGAGGTGGCAATGCCGTTGCACACATGTACAACGAAGGAATGCGTGATGTCCGTTTCGAGGTTTGTAACACAGACCGCATTGCGCTCATAGATTCGCCGGTTCCGGTTCGTCGGCAGTTGGGTGAAGAAGGGCTTGGAGCCGGCAGCAATCCGGCAAAAGGTCGCGAGATAGCAGAAAAAAGCCTTGATGAGATAAGCAAGATGTTCGATGACGGTACACGCATGGTTTTCATTACTGCCGGAATGGGAGGTGGCACAGGTACTGGAGCAGCACCCGTGATAGCAAGAGAAGCCAAGAAAGCAGGTGTGCTTACAGTAGGTGTGGTCACGATACCTTTTCTTTTCGAACGAGAGAAACGTATAGACCAGGCTCTTGACGGAGTAGAGGAACTGTCGCGCAATGTAGATTCCCTGCTCGTAATAAACAATGAAAGACTGCGTAAGATATGCGCCATAAACACAATGATTGACGCTTTCAAACGTGCGGATGACACTTTGCTTGTTGCAGTAAAAAGTATAGTGGATATTATAACGACTTCAATGAAAATCAATCCCGATTTCAATGATGTCAAAACGGTTTTGAGCGACGGAGGTATCGCATTGATAAGTTACGGTGAGGCCGAAGGACCCGACCGCGTGTCAAAAGCCATAGAGGAGGCGATAACCTCTCCGTTGCTTAGCGATCACGATATATTCAATGCCCGGCGCATATTGATGACGATTTGCAGTTCTGACGATAAGAATACTTTGACCATTCCCGAAATCGATGTGGTTAATAATTTCATGGAAAAGTTCGTGAACGAGAACATCCAGACAAAATTCGGCTTCGCTCCCGTACCGGGGATGGGTGGAAAAGTCAAGATAACCATTCTCGCTTCAGGTTTTGGAAAAAACAGCTTGCCTTTTGCAAGTGCAAACTCGAAGGACAACGACAATGAGGCCGCAGATTCTTCAATGAGCATAGACGAGATAAACCGCCGGCAAGCGCGTAAGGCTTACTATTACGGAGACAAGAACGAACGCAAGAACGGAATGAAAAGAAAGCAGAGACATCATGTTTTCCATTTCGGTGAAGACGATATTGATAATCCATGGATAATAGAAACAATAGCAGCTTCGGCTACATATAACCGTACTTCTGAAACATTGAGGAAAATAAAGGAGCAGCATGAAGTAAAATAGCGTTGAATACGCTAATAAGCTAAAACACAAAGAAGCAAACACCTGAAAAATAAATAATAAAAACAAACATAATTCACAGTAATATGCCTAAAAACGATGAAGTTATGGATTTTGGTTTCCCTACAGGGAACCCCCATATAATAAAAGTAATTGGTGTAGGCGGAGGCGGAGGAAACGCCGTTAACCACATGTATCAAACCGGTATACATGACGTGTCGTTCGTTGTTTGTAATACCGACAATCAAGCGTTGAGCGACTCTCCCGTTCAGATAAAAGTACAGTTGGGTAGCGAAGGGCTCGGTGCCGGAAACCGTCCCGAGAAAGCGCGTCAAGCTGCCGAAGACAGTCTTGAGGAAATAGACAGGATGCTTTCCGATGGAACAAAAATGGCTTTTATAACCGCAGGTATGGGAGGCGGTACCGGCACAGGTGCGGCTCCAATAATCGCTCGCGAAGCTAAAAAGAAAAACATCCTTACGGTAGGCATTGTTACCATACCGTTCCAGTTCGAAGGAAACAAAAAGATAGACCAGGCTTTGGACGGTGTAGAGGCAATTTCAAAGAATGTCGACGCTTTGTTGGTTGTCAATAATGAAAGACTGCGAGAGATATATCCCGAGCTTACCATACTTGACGCTTTCGGGCGCGCTGACGATACTCTTACTATCGCGGCGAGGAGCATTGCCGAGATTATAACGACGCATGGAAAGATAAACCTTGATTTCAACGATGTATGTACTGTGCTGCGTAACGGCGGCGTGGCAATAATGAGTACCGGCGAAGGCTCAGGCGAGAACCGTGTGAGCAACGCCATTGAAGACGCCCTTAATTCACCATTGCTGAACAATAATGATATTTTCAATGCCAAAAAGGTATTGCTTAGTATTTATTGTTCCGATAAGGATGAAGACACCATAACCATGGAGGAAATGAATGAAATTCATGATTTCATGAGTAAGTTCGGTAGCGATTTCGAAGTGAAGTGGGGTGTTACGTTCGACCCGTCTCTTGACAAAAAGGTAAAGATAACGATTCTTGCCACCGGCTTCGGATTGGACAGTGTGCCATATATGGAAGAATTCCTTTCCCGTCCAAGTACAGACGACGCAGAGCGTCAGGCTCAGTTGGCTGAAGAAGAAGAGCGCAAGGCAATCCGGCGCGGTAAGTTCTATAAGAATGACAAAACCGTGAAGAATGTAAAACGCCGCCACCATGTATATCGTTTCACTGAGGCCGATATCGATAACGAGAACATAATATCGATGGTAGAGCAGACACCTACATATAAAAGAAGTAGTGCCGTGCTTCAAAAAATTCGTAATAAGACGGATGACCCCGGACTGGCAGCAAACGAAGCGCCTGCCGACCAGGAGCAGTCCTCGGTTATTAATTTCTTGTAATCTAAAAGAATGGGAGTATTGGATTCTAAATAATCAGACATAAAACATTAAACAAAGTAATAATCATAAATAAGAAAGGAATATAATCATGCCATTGTTCGAAAAAGTGAGCAGCGATATAATTGCTGCCATGAAAGCACGCGATAAAGTACGCCTTGAGGCTTTAAGGAATATAAAGAAAAACTTCATCGAAGCAAAGACCGCTCCCGGCGCAAATGACCAGCTGAGTGATGATGTGGCTTTGAAAATATTGGCCAAAATGGCAAAACAAGGCAAAGACACGGCGGCCCTTTATCGTGAACAGAACCGTCCCGACCTGGCAGCCGAGGAGGAAGCCCAAGTTGCAGTTGTGGAAGAATATCTGCCTAAACAGTTAAGCGACGAAGAGATAGAGGCAGAAGTAAAAGCCGTGATAGCCGAAACAGGAGCTTCCTCCATGCGCGACATGGGTAAGGTCATGGGCGTTGCAACAAAACGCCTTGCCGGACGTGCGGAAGGACAGAAGATTTCGGCTATTGTAAAGAAACTTCTGGCATAATGTGAATAAGTGCAGAATCACGATTTTGTATTTTCATTTATCTATAACCCCATGCAAATGTTATCGTTTCATTGTGCATGGGGATTTTTAATAAATATTCGCGAGAGTTGATACGTTGTAGTAAACTTGGCGGTCTGTATATGTCTGTTTTATGGGCATGAAAATTGTACCTAATTTTCAGATGGTTACAAATAGCTTTGAGAAAAGAAAAAATACAAGGCACATATTTTAAAATATGTGCCTTGTATTTTAAAATATGTCCGACCTATTTTTTACAACATGTAGAAGAAGCAACAAAAAATCGCATGGATAATTTTTTTTAGTTAGTATATACTTTGTGTGATTAGGAGTATATGATAAAACTTTATTTGGTATTTATCGCTGCAATGGCCGAAATTTTATGTTTTTTTATAAATTTGCAATACAATGTAATTGCTACTTCATAGCAATGCGTTCCTTAAGGCATATATCCATGAAAATGTAAGCTGTTGGAATGTTGAAATGAAATCAGAGTTTTATGAGGAAATCAGAACGATATAATTATATAATAGATTACTTTGTAAAAAATAGTGCAAGTACAGAAACCGAACTTCATTATAGAGATCCTTTCGAGTTGTTGGTGGCTGTAATGCTGTCGGCCCAATGTACTGATAAGCGTATAAACCAGGTAACGCCCCCGTTATTTGAAGCATATCCCACGGCATATGAAATGGCGCAGGCTACTCCCGAGGAAATTTTTTATTACATAAAGAGCGTATCATATCCTAATTCGAAAGCAAGTCATTTGTCGGAGATGGCAAAGGTGTTGGTAGAGAAGTTCAACGGTGCAGTGCCTGACAGCTTTGATGACTTGATAAGTTTGCCCGGAGTAGGGCGCAAAACCGCCAACGTAATTCTTTCGGTAGCCTTTGGAAAGGCCGCACTGGCTGTAGATACGCATGTCTTCAGAGTAAGTCGCAGGTTGGGACTGGTACCAGAGTCATGCAATACTCCCGAGAAGGTAGAAAAAGAATTGATAAAGAATTTGCCAACAGAAGTTGTTAATGCTTCGCACCACTGGCTTTTGCTGCATGGACGTTATGTTTGCAAGTCGCGTAAGCCGGATTGTTTAAAATGTCCTTTGTCTTCAGCCTGCAAGTATTATGCTATGAACCGGGCGGAAATTGCGAAAATGTCGGAAAAAACAAATGAATAGAGCAGGTAAATATCGGCTATCGGATAGTTGTATGAAAAATATAATTCTTCTGTTCGCAGGGATTATGTTTTTCACTGCGCAGCCTGCGTTCTCGCAAACAGACGACGTGGGGCTTGGCGAAATGCTGGAAAACTACTTCTCAAATTATCAGGCGCCAAACTTTCAGCCCAATGCAAATCCGCGGCTGAAGTACTATGACATCGATACGGATAAAAATGTAATAAGCGTGGATGTGGATGCTACATTTGCTTCGCAACCGTTAACCGCTAAAATAGTAAATAGCATTTATAAGTCTCTGCATGACAATTTGCCTGACGAGTATAAAAAATATAAACTTGTAATATACGCTGACGGTAAAGAGTTGGCAGAACGCATTCCAAATCCTTATCGCAATAAACCGGACAGAAGCAAGACTTGGGGAAGTATAAATTATAAAGGCTCGCCTTGGGTGGTTAATGTATCAAAAGCCTATACGCCGACCAAAGGTCTTCAGAACCGCCACCTTTCGGTTTGTGCAAGCCATGGAAGATATTATAACAACTCAAAAAACAAATGGGAGTGGCAACGGCCTTATATATATTGTACGACAGAAGATTTGCTTACGCAAACAATAGTTGTGCCGTTTCTGATACCAATGCTTCAAAATGCCGGTGCCGTTGTTTATTCTCCACGAGAGCGCGATTGGCAGTGCAATGAAATCATCGTTGACAACGATTCACCTACATATAATGGGTTGTACGAAGAGAAAAATGTAGGAACGTTATGGGAAAAATCCGCTTTACCTGGATTTGCAAACCCTAAAAAAATATATGTGGATAACGAAAACCCTTTTTCAATGGGAACAGCCCGTAACGTAAGGACAACAAACAACCGGGTAAACGTAACAGAGTCTGCTTGGATACCAAACGTAACCGAGGCGGGCAACTATGCTGTTTATGTAAGTTACCAGTCTAATCCCGACGCAGTGAGTAGTGCGCAATATACAGTTTACCATTGCGGCGTTGCAACTAAATATTATGTGAACCAAAAGATAGGAGGAAGTACCTGGGTGTACTTGGGCACATTCTATTTTTCAAAAGGACAAAGTCGGGAGAACTGTGTGGTACTTACAAACTATTCGAACGAGAAGGGGACGGTCTCGGCTGACGCGGTAAGATTCGGCGGCGGAATGGGAAATATAGCCAGAGGTTTCAACGAAGAAACGGGAGAATTGTTCACAAGCGGCTTGCCCCGTTATTTGGAGGGCGCGCGCTATTCTGCCCAGTGGTCAGGCATGCCATACAGTGCATACTCTGTGTATGGAGGAGAGAATGATTATAAAGATGATATAAACGCTCGTTCGTATTCAACCAATTACCTTGCAGGTGGTTCTGTTTATTTACCTTCTACACAAGGAGCGAAGGTTCCCATAGAGTTGAGTTTGGCCGTGCATAGCGATGCCGGTTATAAGGAAAACAACCTGATAGGTACATTAGGAGTTTGTACCACCAGCGGAATTAACGGAGAGAAATCATATCCGGCAGGGTTATCTCGAGATGTGTCAAACGATATGATACAAATGATTATAGATAACGTATCGGTAGAACTTTCAAGAATATATGGTTTAAAATGGTCGCGTCGTGAAGTATTCGACAGGATGTATAGCGAAACATGCAGGCCCGATATACCGTCGGCAATAATAGAAATGTTTTCGCATCAGAATTTCAAGGATATGACTTATGCACACGACCCTAATTTTAAATTCAATATAGCGCGTAGCATATATAAGTCTATTTTAAGGTATATAGCTTTCGAACATGATTTCAAATATGTTGTTTCGCCTTTAACACCCGACAATTTTTCAATAGAATTTGTAGGAAAGGATGAAGTATCTTTAAATTGGGCAGCCGTGCAGGATTCTCTTGAACCGACAGCAAAACCCGAAGGGTATATCGTTTATACTCGTATAGGAAGCGGAGACTTCGATAATGGCGTGTATGTAAAAAAACAAACGTCGTTTCGCAAGAAATTAGTTCCCGGAAAGATATACAGCTTTAAGGTAACGGCTGTAAATAAAGGCGGAGAGAGTTTTCCAAGTGAAGTTTTATCGGCGTGCAGGGCAAAAACATCAAATCGCGCAATTTTAATTGTAAACTGTTTTAACAGACTTTCCGGTCCTAAAGTAATAAACAATGCCGATAGCATAGGATTTGATTTGAAATCGGATATGGGCGTCCCTTATATCCAAACGCCGGCATACTCAGGCGAGCAAAGGATTTTCTCTACAGATAATGGCGACGGCTTGTCCGGCGAATTAGGATACAGCAGCAATGAGTTTGAAGGGCGCATGATTGCAGGTAACACTTTTGACTATGTCATATCTCACGGAAGAGGTTATGCGCCAGAATATTCTTTTGTGTCTTGTAGTCGAAAATCCGTAGAAACGGGTGATGTGGATCTTTCAAAATATCCAATGGTAGACATTATTTTTGGATTGGAAAAATATGAGCCTTCAAATTTAAAACACTATAAAACGTTTACATTACCATTACGTTCACGCATTGAAACTTATTTATCCAAAGGCGGGAGAGTTTTGGTTAGCGGAGCATATATAGGTAGTGATATGAAGTCGAGTGCAGAGAAAAAATTTTTGAAAAACGTACTTCGTTGTTCATACGGAGGTACAAGTAAAAATCCTATGATAACGAATATAAAAGGAATGGATTTATCCTTTAATATATATAGGGAACCAAACGGCAGGCATTACGCGGCAACACAAGTGGATATGATTAAACAGGCAAACGGGGCGCGAACTGTTTTTTATTATTCCGACGGTACGTCTGCCGGTACATCCTATCGCTCATCGAAAGGAAGTACTGTTGTTTTGGGCTTCCCGTTGGAGTGTATAAAAGAAAACGATATGCTAAATAAAGTCCTGCTAAATATAGCACGTTACTTGCAATCTGAATAATAACTAAAATTAATGCTATGTATAAAATTCAACTAAACGCAACAGGAACACGTTTCCTTAACATCACAGACGAACATTTGCAAACGATTAAAGATTATGCTTTGTTTCGCGATTTGATAGATTCCAACGGATACGTCGACGAGGATGTATTGGATAAATTTAAGATGAACATACGTTCGATAATAGGTTCTACAAGCGGCGACGTAGAAAATCTTTTACGTTTAGCTGCTGATGTTATTTATCATGATAAAATGAAAGCGTACGGGCTGCGTCAACTAATCATGTTATATGTAAGCTGGACAAACAAGGAACAAGTTGGTACTGACGGCAAATAATGCTGTTTATCGTGATATGTGCTCATATTATAAAACGTCAAGAGATAAGAATTTTAGAACAATTTCAGTGTCCTAAAAGTAACTTGTCGCAGTGTGAAGACAAGTTGATTATATGTGAGGACTATATTGCCGTAGCCGATGGCGCCACGGCAAAAGGTTCCTTGCTGTGGGATGGTATGACTTCCGGGTATAGGGCTGTTGAAATAATATGTAAAGTAATACATAACTTGCCGCCTGGTGCAACAATAAATGATTTTATAGTAGCAGCAAACGTTGCTATTTGTGAGTATTATGACAGGTTTTCGCGTTTGCAAGAAGTTTATAATAAAAAGGAGGAGAGGCTGACGGCGAGCGTAGTTTTATATAATAAAAACAGAAAGGAAATCTGGATGATAGGCGATTGTCTTTTCCGTATAAATAAACGTAGTTTCCGTAACGACAAACTAATAGATGACAAGTTGGCGCGTGTTCGTTCAGAAATAGACTCTTATCTGTTAAATCATGGTTATACAATAGACCTTTTGCAAAAAACAGATGTGGGCAGGTTATTTATATCTAAAGCATTGAAAGAACAGCAATATTTTCAGAATGATAAAAACGCCTGCGAATATTCTTATGGAGTAATTGACGGCTTTGATGTTGAAATGTCACAAACAATTTGTGTCGATGTTCCGGAGTTTTCGGAAGTGGTACTGGCTTCAGATGGCTATCCAAAGCTTTTTGGCACATTAGAAGAATCGGAGCATTATTTACAGAAGGTGTTAGCTGAAGATCCTCTGTGTATAAGTTTAAATATGCAAACCAAAGGGCTAATGGCAGGTAATAATTCTTATGATGACCGTACCTTTGTTCGTTTTGTGTCTTGACTGTACGTTTTGATGTACTATTCAAATTCAGATAGCTCCAGCCATCGCGTGGACTTTTCGTCCAATTCTTTTTCAACTTCAGGTAATCGTTTGCTTTTTTCGGTAAGTAAGTCTATTGGAAGCGTCCCGCTGCACAAAGCTTCAGTCAGTTCCTTTTTTTCTTTTTCAAGCAATTCTATATCCGTTTCCAGTTGTTGCATTTCGCAACGTTCCTTGTATGTTAGACGCTTTTTTTCGTTATTCCTAATGTTGTACGTCTTTTGTGACGGTTTTGTTTCTTCTTTGCGCTCTTTGATATTTCTTTTTTCTCGTGCTTCGTTGAATTGTCGGTATTGGGTATAGTTTCCCGGATAATCTTCAATTACGCCTTTACCTTTGAATACAAGTAAGTGATCCACTACACGATCCATAAAATATCTGTCATGCGAAGCTATGATAACGCACCCTTTGAAATTGATTAGATATTCTTCCAGCACCTGAAGCGTTTCGATGTCCAAGTCGTTTGTTGGTTCGTCGAATATCAGGAAGTTGGGATTACGCATGAGCACAGTGCACAAGTATAAACGCCGACACTCGCCTCCACTTAGCTTGTGTACATAACTGTTTTGCACTGCAGGAGGAAAAAGAAAATGTTGCAGAAACTGCATTGCCGTAAGTCTTCGCCCACCACCTATATCAATAGTTTCGGCAATGTTTCTAACTACATCAATGACTTTCATTTCGTTGTCGAATTGAAAACCTTCCTGTGCGTAATATCCTAATTTTACGGTTTCACCAATATCTATTTTACCGGAGTCGCATGATTCCAGCCCCATTATCATTTTAATAAATGTGGATTTCCCAGTTCCGTTAGCGCCGACGATACCTAATTTTTCGTAGCGGGAAAAATTATAGTAGAAGTCGGATAATATTGTTTTTTCTCCAAACTTTTTGGAGATATAAGCAAATTCAATGATTTTACTTCCTATATAATCACTTTTAACAACGAGTTGTGTGTTTTTGTTCTCTATGCGCTTGTGTGCCAGTTTTTCCAAGTCGGCAAAGGCTTCTTCGCGGTATTTGGCTTTATGCCCTCTTGCTTGCGGCATTCTTCGCATCCATTCCAGTTCTCGGCGGTATAAATTGTTGGCTCTGGCAACCTCTGCAGCTTCAGCGTCCTTACGTTGCTGGCGTTTTTCAATAAAATATGAATATGAGCCTTGATATGGATAAAATTGATGGTTGTCGAGTTCTATTATTTTATTGCATACCCGGTCGAGAAAGTATCTGTCGTGTGTAACCATTAATAAGGTTATGTATTGTTGGGACAGATATTTTTCAAGCCATTCTATCATTTGCAAGTCCAAGTGGTTTGTAGGCTCATCAAGTATTAACATGTCAGGCTCTGTAAGCAGAACATTAGCCAAGGCTACACGTTTACGCTGTCCTCCCGACAGGTTACCCATACGCTCATGAAAATTTGAAATGTTTAATTTGGAAAGTACTTCCTTTATGCGATGTTCATAATTCCAGGCGTCGGATATGTCCATACTGTTCGAGAGTTCCGATAGCCTGGAATGGTCATTTGCAGATATACATTCCATATATTTGTATATGAGTTCTGCTTTTTCATTGCCATTATTGAAGCATGCTTCAATAACTGTTTGGTCAGGGATGTATTCGGGCGATTGCTCCAGAAATCCAACTTTTATGCCGCGTCTGAAAACAACTTCACCGCTGTCATACCCTTCTTTGCCTGATATGATGTTTAGTAGCGTAGATTTGCCTGTACCGTTACGCCCTATGATTCCTATACGTTGCCGTTCGGCAATACTTAACGAAGCGTTTTCAAATAAAATCAGGTCTCCTATGCTTTTGTTTAGGTCTTTTATGTCTAGGTATGTGTTTACTTCAGCCATGTTTTATGATAGAATTAAACACGCCATTATACGTTTGGCGTTTTATGTGAGCAAAATTAACATAAAATATGTGCATGTCTTGAATTTTATGGTGAATAACGGCATTGTTTTAAATAAAAATATTATTTTTGCATTGAATTACAAATATCAATGCGTAAGGCATTTTTTTAAGAATATCCATTAAAACTTAAAAATATATTTGCGCGGGTTCAATCCTTCTTGAAGCCTGAACGCTTTTAATATTTTACAAAATAGAATATGTCGAATTATAGCAAAGACGAACTCTTGAAAAAGAGTGAAGCCGAAGTGCAAGCCATAGCTGAGCAATTCGGGATAAATCCCAAGAATTCAACATCTGTAGAAGATTTAGTATACCAGATACTTGATGAACAGGCCGTACAAAGTTCAATAAAGAAACCGGCTACAAAACGGCGTGCCCGTATTGTGAAGAAAGAGGCTGACCGTGTGTATTCTGCTTCAAAAGACCACGGAGAGAATGTGGAAAAGAAGAATATGGAGCAAGGATTGCAGTCTTCCACAGCTGTTTCTGCAAAAGAATCAAGTGCGGAACCTTCTTTAGCAGAAGACTCAGGTACGTTACAGGAACCGAATGAGGAGTCACTGCTTAAACGTAAGCGCGGTCGTCCCCGTAAAACACAAGACAAGCAGGAAGAAAACGATTTGAAGTCAAGTGAAGAAATACAGAGTGCCGAAGGTCCGTCGCTGTTTGACGAAAGTGAAGAAGAGAACAAAGCACAAAAGGAACCTGAAGTAAGCAAGCCTGTTTCTATCTCTGATTTGGTCACTGATTACGAAACGATACGCAATATCCTGCCCCGGAACGAAGACTCCTCATTGAATTTCTCCGACAATAATTCGGAAGAAAGTGTTGAAAGCAAGGACGTACAGGCAGTTTCCCAAGATTTGGATTTCATACCCGTAACAGACATTCCGGTGATTGAGGATTATGGAATGCCTGTAGTTGACGGACTTCACGATACAACATCTGTTGCCGACAATAATTATCCTTTATCAGACGAAAAATTCGTACAAGGAGAAATTGCGGCCGGCAGGATGGGGGCAGTGCATTCCGACCAGCAGGCTTCTCTACCGAAGGTAAACTACAGTTTCGATGATATACTTAGTGGGAGCGGTTCTTTGGAAATAATGCCCGAAGGTTTCGGCTTTTTACGTTCGTCCGATTACAATTACCTGTCGTCGCCCGATGATATTTACGTTTCCGGACAGCAGATTAAGGCTTACGGATTGAAGACCGGCGATGTTGTTGACGGCAGTGTAAGGATTCCACGTGAAGGAGAGAAATATTTCGCGTTGATTAACGTGAATAAGATAAACGGACTTTCGCCGTCCGAGGTTCGCGACCGTGTACCGTTTGAACATCTTACTCCTTTATTCCCTGACGAGAAATTTAATCTCTGCCATGGCCGCAACGATAACATTTCTACCAGAATAGTCGATTTGTTCACACCTATAGGCAAGGGGCAGCGAGCTTTGATTGTGGCACAGCCCAAAACAGGTAAGACCATCCTGCTGAAAGATATAGCCAATGCAATAGCAAAGAACCATCCCGAGACGTATTTAATGATGCTTCTTATAGACGAAAGGCCGGAGGAAGTAACCGATATGGCACGTACAGTGAATGCCGAAGTCATAGCTTCTACATTCGACGAACCGGCTACACGTCACGTCAAGATAGCAGGCCTTGTTATCGAAAAAGCCAAACGAATGGTGGAATGCGGGCACGATGTGGTAATATTCCTCGATTCCATAACTCGTCTGGCGCGTGCGTACAACACCGTGTCGCCGGCAAGCGGAAAGGTGCTCACCGGCGGTGTTGATGCTAATGCCCTTCAAAAGCCAAAACGTTTCTTTGGTGCAGCGCGTAATATTGAGGGTGGAGGCTCGCTCACCATTATCGCCACTGCGTTAATTGATACGGGCAGTAAAATGGACGAGGTTATATTCGAAGAATTCAAAGGTACAGGCAATATGGAGTTGCAGCTCGACCGTTCGCTCAGCAACAAACGTATTTTCCCGGCAGTTAACATTATTTCGTCGAGTACACGTCGCGACGATTTGCTTCACGACCGTCAGACGCTCGACCGTATGTGGATTCTCCGCAAGTATATTGCCGATATGAACCCTGTTGAGGCAATGACGTTCGTGAAAGACAGGCTCGAAAACACGGCAAACAACGAGGAATTCCTTATGTCGATGAACTCATAAGGCTGATAAATCAATAAATGTCAGAATATTCCGGCGTCTTTCCTAAACTCGGGTAAGGCGCCGGAAAGTTTTTTGTACAAAGCTCTCACTTCGCCGCTTGTTACCGGAATTGCGGGGCAGACGTTGGAAATACACAAACAAAGGTGACAATACAGACAAATTGTGACGCTTGAAATGTTAATTGATTTTCAACGATTTAAACCCCTTCTCTGAGCTGCGAAAAAATATGTCTGAGATATTTTAAAATATGTGCCTTGTATTTTGAAATATGTCCGACCTATTTTTCACTCTTTGAAAACAGGGTATAAAAGTTGATGATTGAAAACGGGGATTTATTGTCAAAAACGGTAGAGCTTTTTTGCCCTGAACTTTATGGTTTCAGCATTCATTCTGTTTGCGGATAATAATGCCCGATATTCGGAGTGTGCAAATATAGGTTTGGAGATATGTTAGTGTTTTCAATGAAAATTCCGTAAATTTGCGATAAATGCAAATATGGGAATTATACAATGTTTTATTTTAATGTGAAGTAATATGGATGAAAAGAATATCTTATCGCAGTTTACATCTTTGGCGCGCCGCCGTCGTTCGATAAGGCAGTTTACGGACGAACCTTTAGCCAAGGACGAAATCAAGGAACTTATGAAAGCCGCACTTATGTCGCCGTCTTCAAAAAGCAAGAGGCCTTGGCATTTTGTGGTGGTAGACGACAAGCAAGAATTGGAAAGCCTTTCAAAATGCAAGCCTTCAGGCGCGCAGTTTTTGCAGGAAGCACCTTTGGGGATAGTGGTGGCCGTAGATACGGACAAGTCGGAAGTCTGGATAGAGGACGGTTCCGTTGCAACCACAATGCTTCTTTTACAAGCCGAGGCCATGGGACTGGGCGCTTGTTGGATCCAAATACGTGGCCGCTCTTTTTCTGATACTGTTTCGAGCGAGGACGAGGTAAGGCGTATCACGGGACTTCCTGAAAACATGAGGATAGTTTCTATTGTGGCAGTAGGACACAAAGGTCAGGAGCGCAAGGAACAGGACGAAGAAAAGCTTCTGTGGAGCCAGGTGCACATCGGAAAGTTCGTTGAGTAAGGATTGTTCATACTACGCTTTATGAAGTCGTTTGCAATGGTAGGTGCCGGAAATGTGGCGTGGCATATGTCGCAGGCTTTGGTTAAGGCCGGTTTTGCGCCGTTGTGCGTGTACAGCCGCAGTGCGGAGAAGGCCCGGGAGCTTGCCGAAGTTCTTGGAACGACCGCAGTTTCTACGTTCGGTAGTATAACCGACAAGGCAGACGTTTATATAATAGCGGTTAAAGACGACTCCTTACCCGAAGTTATATCTGCCGTTGCGCAACTTAATAAAAAATCACTCTACCTGCATACGGCAGGAAGCGTTTCCATTGATGTATTTAAAGGCAAAATTGCCAGATATGGCGTGCTGTATCCTTTGCAGTCGTTTACCAAAGGCCGCTCTTTGGATTTTAGCAGGATTCCTCTTTTCATAGAGGGAGACAGCTCGGAAACAACGGATGATATAAGGCTTTTGGCTCAAAAAATATCGGTGGCAAAAGTAACCGAACTGAATTCCGAGAAACGTAAGCTAATGCATCTTGCTGCAGTATTCGCTTCCAATTTCGTGAATCACTGCTATGCTTGTGCGGCTGACATATTAAATAGCTCGGGTGTGTCTTTCCAGACTTTGCTCCCGCTTATCGAAGAAACCTGCGACAAGGTTCATGAAATGTCTCCCGCAAGGGCGCAAACCGGTCCGGCGCTGAGGTATGACAAAAAGGTGTTGGAAACACATGAAAGCATGTTGGACGGAACATTGCTTGATGTTTACAGAATAATGAGCCGGAGTATTCACGAAAAATCGCTCGTAGAGCCGTAAAGATTTCGGAAGTAATTAAAGTGAAACAATAACAAATAAAATTATTTAGTTGTGATTGACTACGATTTAAGAAAAATCCGCGCAATAGTATTCGATGTTGACGGGGTGTTGAGCAGTCAGACAATAACGCTCCATACAACAGGCGAACCCATGCGTACTGTCAATATAAAAGACGGATATGCTATACAGTATGCCGTAAAATCAGGCCTTATCATTGCCATAATAACCGGAGCTTGCACTAACTCGATAAAACTGCGGTATTCAAGGTTGGGCGTTGAAGACATTTATATGGGAGCGGACGTGAAAATCGATGTATTCAACGAATGGCTTCGCAAACGGAACTTACACGCGGACGAGGTTGTTTATATGGGTGACGATATTCCCGATTATGAAGTTATGAAGCAAGTAGGGTGTCCTTGCTGCCCGTGCGACGCAGCAACCGAAATAAAAGAAATTTCGCGTTACATATCGACAATAGCGGGCGGTCACGGTTGTGCACGCGACGTTATTGAACAGGTTATGCGTGCAAAAGGCATTTGGTTGAAAGATAAAAAGGCATTTGGATGGTAGCAACGTTGGATAAACTGAAGAGATACCGCATAATCCTTGCGAGTGCTTCGCCGAGGCGGAAAGAGCTTCTGTCGAAATTAGATATAGGCTTCACAGTTAAGACTTTGTACGATGTCGACGAAAGTTTCCCTGCAAGTCTGCCCGTTGTTCAGGTCCCGCAGTACATATCAAGGAAGAAAGCCGATGCGTACCGTCAGGAAATGCAAGAAAATGACATGGTAATAACGGCAGATACGGTAGTTGCGGTAGGCCGGAGAATCTTAGGGAAACCCAAAAGTGCGGAAGAAGCACGAGTCATGTTGAAATTGCTGTCAGACCGTTATCATCGGGTAGTTACAGGCGTGACAATAATGACTACAAAGCGTACAGAAACGTTTGCAACAGTTAGCAGAGTGAGGTTTACACGTCTGAATGACGAGGAGATTGACTATTACATTTCAAAATATAAACCGTTCGATAAGGCGGGGGCTTACGGGATTCAGGAATGGATTGGAATGGTTGGTATTACTGAATTGAATGGCAGCTATTTCAACGTAATGGGGCTGCCGGTGCAACGTCTTTATGCGAAACTGAAAGAATTTTGATATAGATAACCACAATATAAAACAGGCGATATGATTCAGAAACTTTACGCCCATGATAATGACCCGCGTGTAATGCAGCGAATTATAGATTTGCTCAACGACGGCGGTATAATAATATATCCTACCGATTCTGTCTATGCAATAGGTTGCCATGCGTTGAAATCCAATGCAGTAGAGCGTATATGTGAAATAAAAGGTGTAGATCCGCAGAAAAGTCATTTTTCAATCATTTGTTACGACTTGAGCGAGGTAAGCAAATATGCACGTATGGACAATAAGGCATTCAAACTTATGAAACGCAACCTGCCCGGACCTTTTACTTTTATACTTGAAGGCTCTAATAAATTGCCCAAGATATTCAGAAACCGTAAAACGATAGGTATCAGAATGCCGGACAATCCAGTTATTTCCGAAATTTCAAAATTACTTGGAGTTCCGATTATGACAACTTCGTTGCCTGTTTCGGATGATGAAGACCCCGAGTATGAGACGACCCCGGAACTGATTGATGAACGTTTCGGAGAGAAGGTAGACCTCGTTATAGACGGCGGAATAGGTGCAACCCTTCCAAGTACTGTGGTGGATTGTACGACGGGCGATTTTTCAATAGTAAGGCAAGGGAAAGGAGTGTTAAAAGAATAGACAAGAAAAAACGTATCTCAGATTTGTCGTGAAATATGTCGGACGTAATTCAAAATATGTCTGACATATTTTAAAATATCTGCCTTGTATTTTTTCTTTTCTCAGACGTGGTTGTAACTCTTTGAAAATGAGGCTTAGTTTTCCGAGTATTAAATGCAGACAAAAGCGTACACCTTCAGCCTGTGTCGCACGCTTGTCATATATAATCGGTTTGAAGTTGTCAAGGATTCAATGTGTGCTGCTTTTATAACTTGTCGCAATTCGGTTGGCAGGAAACATTTAATATTTCCGCAATCATAAGTCTGAAATGTTTTTAGTACTTTTGCAAGATAAGAACTACCTTAAAAAATACAAATAACAAGAATTAAAATAATATGAAATTCAAACTTTCGAGTTCCGAGCTTGCAACAAGATTGCAGGTTATAGGAAAAGTAATATTAGCTAAAAACAAAGTTCCGTATCTGGACAGTTTTTTGTTTGAGATTCAAGGCAATACCCTGAAAATAACAGCTTCGGACGGTGAGAATATGATAAACACGTCCGTAGAACTTATAGAATCGAGCGAGGACTGCCGCTTTACAGTCAACTCAACGATACAAGATGCGTTAAAAGGCATTCCCGAACAGCCGATTACAATAGAAATCAATACGGCAAACTATGAGACGAAAATCATATACCAAAACGGTTTCTTCTCATTAGTATGCCAGCCCATTGAAGATAACCCGTTCTTTACGGAGCTTGGCGAGGAAAAAGGAAGGATAAACGTTGACGCGACATTGTTGCACGAGTCGCTTACACGCGCACTCCTGGCTGTAGCCGTCGATAACATACGCCCGGTAATGTGCGGCGTATGCTTTGATATTACTGAGGAAAATACAACAGTAGTAGCAAGCGACGCTCGTAAACTTGTATATACACGATGGCCTAACGTTGAAAAGTCGGACGCATTTTCCTTTATACTGTCGCAAAAGACGGCGCAATTGCTGAAAGTTATGCTGGCCCGCGAAAGCGGCGATGTGATAATTCGTTTCAACGAACACCGTGCTGAAATAGAAATGAAGACATACCGCATGGCTTGCCGTTTGGTAGACGGGCGTTTCCCTAACTACAACAGCGTAATACCCAACAATCAAAATAGCGCCAATGTAAACCGCACAGCGTTGATTAATGTTTTGAGACGCGTTATGGTCTTTTCCGACGAGGTTAACTCTCTTGTAAAACTACATCTTGAAGCAAACAAGTTGACAATCTCCGTGCAGAACATTGATTACTCTTTGTCGGCCGAAGAATCCATGCTGTGTGAATACGACGGAATACCTATGAACATAGGATTGCGGAGCACTACTTTAATAGACATGCTTGGTAACCTTCAAAGCGAGGAAGTGGTATTGCGCCTGGCCGACCAAAGCAGAGCTGCGATAATAGTTCCGGCACCTCAACCCGAGAACCAGGAAATCGTCATGCTGACAATGCCTATAATGATAAAAGAATAATATAAAAACAAGCGATAAGCCGATACCTGCATGGAACTGAAACTTCAAAAACCGATAGTTTTCTTCGACCTCGAGACGACTGGCGTAAATGCCATACACGACAGGATTGTGGAAATAAGCTACATAAAAGTCTTCCCCGACGGAAACGAAGAATCCAAGACTTTGCGTATAAACCCGGAGCGTCACATTCCGGAGCAGTCTTCTGCTATCCACGGAATATACGATGAAGACGTAAAGGATTGTCCTACGTTCAAACAGGTAGCAAGGGACATAGCGGCTATCTTTGTAAACAGCGATATAGCCGGTTTCAATTCCAACTATTTCGATGTTCCAATGCTCGTAGAGGAAATGCTGCGCGCAGGAATCGATTTCGACATAACAAAATGCAGGCTTATAGATGTGCAAAACATTTATCATAAGTTAGAACAACGCACGTTGTCTGCCGCATATAAGTTTTATTGCGGCAAAAACCTTGAAGACGCTCATTCTGCGCAAGCAGATACACGCGCTACATACGAGGTTTTAAAAGCGCAATTGGACAAGTATCCCGACAAACTGAACAACGACGTACAGTTTCTTTCTTCTTTCTCAAAGATGAATGACAACGTAGATTTTGCGGGGCGAATAATATATAATGACAAACATATACCCGTTTTCAATTTCGGAAAATATAAAGGACAAAGCGTTGAAGATGTTTTGGCTCGCGACCCCGGATATTACGGCTGGATGATGCAAGGCGATTTTCCGCAAAACACCAAACAGGTCTTAACTAAATTGCGCTTAAAGGCAATAGGAAAATGATGTCGCTAAAAGGGAAACGAATAGTACTCGGAATTACAGGAAGCATAGCTGCGTACAAGGCTTGTGTGCTTATAAGAGAGTTAATCAAGGCCGGTGCAGAGGTGCAGGCTGTAATGACGCCATCAGCAAAAGAATTTATAACACCTCTTACAATATCTACTCTGACACACAAGCCTGTGATTAGTGAATTCTTTGACCGTCGTGACGGTTCGTGGCACAGTCACGTAGATATAGGATTATGGGCCGACGCCATGATAATAGCTCCTGCTACTGCCTCTTCTATTGCAAAAATGGCTAATGGCGTTGCCGATAATATGCTTATTACTACTTATCTGTCAATGCGCGCCCCTGTGTTTGTCGCTCCGGCAATGGATGTGGATATGTTTTCCCACACGGCAACACAGAAAAACATCAAAACTTTACGTTCTTATGGGAATATAATAATAGAGCCGAAAACCGGAGAACTGGCTAGCGGGCTTGAAGGTAAAGGACGTATGGAAGAACCTGCAGTGATTGCAAAGTCGCTTGAAGCTTATTTTAAATCACAGAATCAGTTGAAAGGTAAACGAGTGCTAATCACCGCAGGACCGACATACGAAAAAATAGATCCTGTACGTTTTATTGGTAACTATTCCTCAGGCAAAATGGGGTATGCGCTTGCAGAAGAATGCGCTGAACGCGGAGCGGAAGTTGAACTTGTGAGTGGCCCGGTAAGTATAAATCTTAATAGGGCAAATATACATATTACGAAGGTAGAAAGCGCAGCACAAATGTATGCCGCCGCAGTAAATGCATTCCCCAAAACGGACATCGCCATTCTTTGTGCAGCCGTTGCTGATTTTACTCCGCGTGAAACCAAAGACGTAAAAATAAAACGTGAAAAGGGGGATATGGCAATCCAGCTAGTTCCGACAAAAGACATAGCGGCTGAATTGGGACGAATGAAAAAAGAGTCACAATTTATGGTAGGATTTGCACTTGAGACGAATGATGAAACCAACAATGCAATAAATAAATTAAAAGCAAAAAAATTAGACTTCATCGTACTGAATTCTCTTAATGACAAAGGAGCAGGATTTTCAGTAGATACAAATAAAATCACTATAATATCAGACACTTCAAAATATGAATACTCATTAAAACCGAAACGCGAAGTAGCAAAAGATATAATTGATAAGATATGCGAACTATACAAATAATTTTCATTTGCTGCATTACTATCATATCTGTTCCGACAGCCTTGTCGGCACAAGAACTTTTGGCAAGCATTAATATAAACCACAGTAAGATTCAAGGAACTAACACAAACGTTTTTAGTGATTTGGAAACAAATATTACTGAGTTTATGAATGACCGCAAGTGGACAGGACAGCAGTATAATGAAAATGAGCGTATACGTTGCACTTTCAATATCACTTTAAATACATACGACGAAACTCGTGGCTCGTTTAATGGCTCATTACTTTTGCAAGTAATCAGACCTGTTTTTAACTCTTCATATAATACGGTTGAATATAGCGTAAAAGACGAAGATTTTGATTTTACTTACAGAGAATTCGACAAGTTAGAGTTTAGGGTAGACCAAATCAATAATGATTTAACAGCCCTGCTTGGTTATTATGCTTATTTAATAATAGGTATCGACAATGATACTATGTCGCCCGAAGGCGGTACGGAATTTTTAAAGACCGCGCTTGACATCGCTAATTCTGCGCAAAGTTTAAGCGGAAAGGGTTGGAAGACAACAGGAAGTGACAACAACCGTTATGCTTTGATTTCTGATATGTTAGATGGCAGTATGTCTCCATTTCGCAAATTGCAATACGTTTATCACAGAGAAGGTTTGGATGTAATGGCTCAAAATGCAGAAACGGGGCGTGCTAAAATAACAGAAGCCATAGAGCTATTGAACCAAGCACATAAGAACAAAACGTTAAGCAAGCTTCCGCAATTATTCACGGAATACAAACGTGATGAATTAGTAAACATATATACCGGACAAGGTACATCGCAAGAAAAAGAGAAGATTTATAACACACTATCTTCGATAAACGCTTCATATAATACTTATTGGCGTAAATTATCCAAATAATGCTTCTTAAACTTCATATAAGCAAATACGCACTTATTGATAATACGGATATAGATTTCTATCCGGGCTTTTCTGTTATAACCGGAGAAACCGGAGCGGGAAAAAGCATTCTTTTAGGAGCGATAAATTTGCTATTGGGAGAACGCGCGGATGTTCGTGCAATAAAAGCCGGAGCACAAAAGTGCGTAGTTGAGGCTGTTTTTAAATCAGACAGTATAGAAACGGCTAATTTCTTTCGTGAAAACGATTTAGATTTTGTTGACGGAGAATGTATAATACGCAGGGAAATCTCGTCCAGCGGTAAAAGCAGGGCTTTCATAAACGACACACCTGTAACATTGTCGCAAATGAAAGAACTTGGAAGAAATCTAATTGATATACACTCGCAACATCAAAACCTCTTATTAAAGGGTTCAGATTTTCAATTAAGTGTCCTGGATTGTGTTGCAGAAAACTTCTCCATGCTTTCAAAGTATAAAGAAGCATATGGCCGTTATAAGAAATGTGCCATAGAACTTGCAAGTTTAAAAGAAGCCATAAGGCAAAAGCAGGAAGACGAAGACTATTTACGCTATCAGTTAGAACAATTCGATGAAGCCGGGTTGAAAGATGGCGAACAAGAAGAACTTGAACAAGAACAACAAAAACTTTCACACATAGAGGAAATAAAAGAAACGCTAAGTGAGGTCTGCAATGCTTTCGATAATGAAGAACAGAATGTGACAGACCTGCTTTCGAAAAGTTGCCAACAACTATTGCGTGTTTCAAAATATTATCCTGAAGCACAACCGTTAAGCGAACGTATGGATAGTGTTGGTATAGAATTGAAAGACATAATAGAAGAACTCAAATCGAAATTAGACTATGACGATTACGATCCGTCACGTCTCAAAGAAATAGACGAGCGTTTATCTCTTATTTATGATTTAGAAAGGAAGCATAAGCTTAACAGCATTGCAGAATTAATATTAAAAGCAGATAAAATCAGAGAACAAATATCTTTAATAGACGACGCAGACGAAATCGTAGCAAAAAAGGAAAAAGAATTCGATTCTCTGGAAAAGCAATTAAGAGAATATGCTTTGAAGTTATCCGCGTCCAGGAAAAAGGCAGCTAAAGTCTTGTCAGGCGAAATGCAGCGACGCCTTGCACCATTAGGTATGCCAGACCTGAGATTTGAAATAGAAATCAAAGAATTAAAGGAACTTTCAAATACAGGTACAGATAACGTAAAATTCTTATTTAGCGCAAACAAAAACGCACCTTTAAGGGACATTTCTGAAATTGCTTCTGGTGGAGAAGTGGCGCGTGTTATGTTGTGTTTAAAAGCTATTCTATCGAATGTAGAAGGATGTTCTACTATTGTATTCGACGAAATAGATACGGGTGTGTCCGGAAGAATTGCAGAACAGATGGCATGCACCATGCAAGAAATGAGCCAAGGTAGCAGGCAAGTTATAAGTATTACACATTTACCGCAAATTGCCGCATACGGAAAATATCATTATCATGTGTATAAGACTGACGAACAAGATACTACTATTTCGAAGATAGAACTTCTTTCGCCCGAACAAAGAATTAACGAGATAGCATATATGCTTAGCGGCAAAAACATAACGGACGCTGCAGTCAAGAATGCAAAAGAATTATTAGAAAATAGAATTGTAAAATAAATCTCCAATATGAACAAATTATCTATTCCGTTTATATTATCGTTGTTTTTCTATATATCTCCAATTAACGCAAAGGTGCCCAAGGTCGTTTCAAAAAGCGCAAAAGCACTGGCCAAGGTAGTGACATACAATAAAGCAGGCGATTTAATAGGGAATTCGGTTGCATTCTTTGCCGGCCAGTCGAATGAGGCATACTCAGAATACGAAATATTTAAAAATGCCACTCGCGCTGAGGTTATCGACGCGTCGGGTAAGAAGATTGAAGTTAAAAGAATCTGTGGAGCAGACGAGATATACGATGTCATAAAATTTACTACAGAATCAGCTCCAAAGCAATCGCTCGAAATAGCGGAAAAAGCAGAAGTGCAGGGAAGTAAAGTTTATATAATATCTTCAGCAACCACAAAAAAAGCTGTAACCGTAGAAGCAGAGATTTCTGATGTAAAGGCTGTTAATGGAGGTTCATATTATACACTTAAATCCGAATATAAAGAACAATATGTAGGTACCCCGGTATTAAATGCCGAAGGACAAGTTATTGGTATAGTACAGCGAAATGCAGACAGCAACGATAAAAACATATATGCAATCAGTGCCGATTTTGCAAGCAAACTATCTGTTAAAGCGCTTTCCTATGGTGACGCAGCGCTTAATGTCATAAATATCCCCAAACAACTTCCAACCGAAGAAAAGGAGGCTACGACTTATTTATATATGTTGTCTCAAACAACAGCAGATTCATTGCTTTATTCAATAGCCTTGAACGACTTTATTGAGCAACATCCGCAAAGTGCAGACGGATACATCGAAAGAGCTAAATTTTACGGATCAACAAATAGATTTACAGAATGTGAGAATGATATTAACCGCGCAATCGAACTTTCTGAAAACAAAGATAATCCGCATTACGTATTTAGCAAGATAATATATCAGAACAGCCTTTATAATTCAACGAAAGCGCAAGCTGCCGGTTGGTCATTAGAGCGTGCGGTTTCTGAAGCACAGGCAGCATATGCTGCAAACCCTTTACCAATTTATCAGTTACAACAAGGAGACTGCTACTTTGGAATGAAAGATTACGCAAAAGCGGCAGAATGCTATGGACAGGTAAATCGTTCGTCCATCTCGTCGCCGGAGACTTTCTTTTACGAAGCAAAAGCCAAGGAGAATCTAAAAGCTCCGACCGATGAAATTATAGTTTTGCTCGATTCCGCTATTGCACGCTTCGCAAAACCGTATGATAAAAAAGTTGCACCTTATCTGTGGGAACGCGCAGAATTGTTGAATGTTGCGGGTAAATATCGTGAAGCAGTATTGGATTATAAAGAATATGAGCACGTTGTTGGGTTCAACAATCTGAATGACAATTTTTATTACCGTCGTGAGCAGGCTGCAGTGGAGGGGAAAATGTACCAACAGGCTATAGACGACATAAACCGCGCAATAGCCTTGAAGCCGAACGATTACTTTTATAATGTAGAGAGAGCTTCTTTAATGGTGCGTCTTGGCATGTTCGAAGAAGCAATACGGTCGGCCAACAAAGCCATACAGCTTAACAATGAAGGAACAGATGCATACCGTATAATCGGAATTGCTTATGGGGAAAGCAAACAAAAGAAATTGTGCATAGAGAATCTTGAAAAGGCCGTAGAACTTGGTGACGAGCATGCACAAGAATTGCTCGACCAATATAAATAAAAATTATGTCTGAGATATTTTAAATTAGGTCAGACATATTTTAAAATATCTCAGACATAATTTTATTTTGCCCTTATTCCCGGCTTCGACACTTTTTGCAAAATTACATCATTTGCCCACGCGCTCGTTGAACATCTTCCTGTCAGGGGCGGATAGTCTTATTTCATCTAATCTTTTTGGAGAGTTGTGATCATTAAGAAAATAGATTTCTCCGGGAATATAACGGTTGTCCGCAAAAGAATGGCGCGAACCGTTAAGATTGGTTGAAACTCCCCCTATGTCCAACATGCTGTAGAATACGCTGACGCTTGTAGAAACGAACTTCATACGGTTGCTGTTGAGAGCCTGTGGAATTTCTTTGTACTTATCGCAATACTCTTGTGACAACCACACCAGCAGCGGAACATGCAACTGATAATACGATGGAACAGGAGAAGAATGCAGAAATGCATTGCTTCCGTTGTCAAAAATGTCCTCACCGTGGTCTGATGTGTACAACATGGCGGAATATCCTGCATTGCTTTTCAATAATTGTATTAACCCGTAAAGAAACTTGTCTGTGTAACGTATGGTATTATCGTACGCATTTACAAGGCATTCTTTGTTCTTTATTTCTGCTCCCATTCTGTCGTCCGGTTTAAAATAACCGTAGTCGGGAAGATACCTTTCATTGTATTTGAAATGCGAGCCATAGGTATGTAAAACGATAAACAGTTTGCCTTCGTACCGGGCAATTTCTTCACGAACGTAATCCAAAAGTTTCATGTCCGGAGAATTATGTTTCTTTTTTTCTCCGATTAAATCGTCTTTTATAAAAACACAAGTATCTGCTTCCATACCAAAAAAGTCAATGAAAGAATGATTACGGGCTTGGTTTGAATAGAATGCAGTACGGAAACCGGCTTCCTTGAATGCGGTTATTATGCTTTTCTGATAATATATATGGTTGAAATTTACAGCCGAAACTGATGACAATAACATGGGCACACTTTTATGCGTCGTATTCGACTGTGAAAAAGCATAAGGAAATGCAATTAGTCCTTTTACGTTCTTCAGTAAAGGATTCGTATTCCTGTTATATCCATAAATATCCCAGTTGTCAGCCCTTGCAGTTTCACCTATGACAAGCACGTAAATTTCGCGTTCGTTCTTATCGTGTGTCGATTTTGCATTATAGCGGAAATTGCGTGATGACTCATGATAATTTGAGGTGTAATACATTCTTTCTGCCGACAAGTACATGTTGTAGCAAACGTTAAGCGGGAATATGTCTGCCTTTAAGCTAAACGTTGGCACAAACAAATAGCTCATAAACACGAAAGGAATAACTGCAAGAAATAAGATAGCTACCGATTTCCTGCATTTTTTTAGCAGTCTTTGGTCTATTTGTATTTTTTGTCGCATTATAACGAAGCCCCATATCAAAATAGGGACATAAAGCAATATTACTATAACTACTCCCAAAGCGATGTTCCCTAATAGCTCCAAGGCCTCTCCCGAATTTGTGGTAACTACGTTCAGGAACATATCGACTGATATTATTCCGTTTCCAAACAAATACAGCAGAACAAGTTGGAATGCACAAAGGAAAACAACCGGCAATAGTAGCCATACGTTTCTTCCTACATTGTGACTAACCGTCAGTATTCCCAAATAAAAGGCAATGGGCAACGCCATATTGCAAACGCATACAAGTAAATGCAAATGTTCCGTAAAACAAAGCAATGCGTTTGGTATGAGTAATACTACAAGCGATAATATTAATAGGTTCTTGGGTTTGTAAAGCCCATTAAGAAATTTATGGTATGTTTTTTTGTATCCTTTCATGATGGTAAATGTTATTAGAATGCCTCGTTAATTTGGAAAAGAAAGCCGCTTTGCCCGCTTTTGCCAAAACCATAGTCCAAGCGTACATTCACGTCTTTTTTAAACTCCCAGCGGTAGCCAATGCCATAATTGGGAAGAACGCGCTTTAAATTTAATTTCTCAAACGAATTGAATACGCTTCCTGCTCCAATCCACGCTACTATGCCGTTTCTTTTCCATATATGCTGACGAAGTTCAATTTGCCCTTCTATCTTATGTTTGTCTCTGTACCGGCCTTCATAATATCCGCGCATGGAATATGAGTTTCCCAATAATGCCATCATAGCCCAAGGTGGATTTCCTGTATTAAAAACGCCGCGCACTTCTGACGCGAAAGTGCACCCACGCCAAAGCGGTGTGTAAGCGCGCACGTTTAGGTCTGTTGTTGTAAAGGCGTAATCGTTCCACAGCCACTTAGGACGGAAGCATTGTGAAAGGTTTGCATACCAACCTTTGTGAGGGTTTGTAATTACATCCCGGGAGTCATATACAACCGACCAGCCTAAGCCGAAGTTTATTGTTTTTAAGTCCATCCCGTTCAGCAGTTCAGGCCGCCGCAGTTTACTGCCTTTTACAAAATCGTACGATAATTTAGGTCCTAAATACAGGTTGTCGATAATCTTTATCAGGAAATTTACCTCAATTTCAGCTTGCCACCGCTCCATTTTGGTCTTGTTTGAATCTTTATTTCCCATATCGTAACCAATACCCCAGAAGTAACTGGGGAATGAGTAAAAGCGAAGGTTATAATCCAATCTGAACCTGTCCTTTGGAAATATGTGGTTCCCTCTTATGCCTAACATATAAAAGCCTACTGTAGAAACGTCGCCAAACAAGGAGACGTTCGAAGGTGACAGCAAAGAATCTTTCATGTCTGTTTTATACAGTCCCGCAGCTACAAGTCCTAATCCTAATTTTGTATCTTCGCTGTAATGAGGACCTCCTATTATACTGAAATCAAATTTCTTTTGTTTTTTATTCTTGTTAGCGTCACTAAAGTATGAAAGAAATCTGTCGAACAGGCTTTTCTTTTTCTTTACGGTTGCATTAGTGTCCGGTAAGTTCGGCTTAATTTCAGGATGACAAATCTCCCCGCAAGTTGTTGTGGATACACGTGTTGCCTTTAATTGTACCAACGGCAAAACCATTGATATCATTATAATCAGGGTTGTACTTTTCACCATAAGTAATCAGTAAACGAGTCTCACATTATCCACCCACAGCGTATTTCCCGGAGAACCTATGTAAGCTCCTCCGTCGCTTGAAGAGAACTGCAATAACAAATGCGTAGGTGTTTCGTCGGACGAAGCCCAGCCTGTTTCTTTTACAAGGACGTGTTCGCCTTTACTGTTACGGGCATAATCGGTTGAACGGAGCGCCATCGTGCTGGGGTCGTATTTGGGATTATTTCTAATATCGCCATATAGGATTTCATAGGTAGTGTCCTTTTGCCAACCGTTCGTTGTTGTTCCATATTTAACAACCATAGTGCCCACCCGCAAGGCTGTTATATTGCCGTTTGAATCTTCCGTCCGTTTTTGCAGGAATAAAACGGTTATTCCATGATCCTTTCCTTTTACTGTGCTTCTTCCGCTGAATCCTGTCAACTTTATTCTGTCTTTCTCTCCTGAAAGTTTCATTCTGTAATCATATCTTATAGCTTTAGGTCTTTTATTGAATTTAATTCCCCAGTTCATTGCTTTGGGGCCTTCCTTTGTACCGGTAATAGGTTCTTTCATGTCGCCCAGAAAGATAGACCCCGCTGCAAGCACGTTAATGTTTATCAGCCCCAACACTTTGACTTTTTCTATATGGGTTTCCATTTTCACGCAAAAGCCGTTGTCGTGCCGGTCCTTATATACGGTATTGTTGGTTTTTACAATGCCCGAAACTTTGGCCATAACGTTTGACGTTCCCCATGGCGAGCCGCCCATGTTTACGTATGGCTTGTTTCCTTCTATAGTTTTGTCGGGCCCGATTTCGTAGAGGGTTTTGGTTTTACCGCCAATGATGGCCGATTCGTGAATATGCCTTGTTATCCAATGTTCCATATCGCCGAACTTTATCAGTTCTTCCTTTTCCCCGGCTGTCTGGGCGTACGAAACAGCTGCATTGAAAAATATAAAGTTCAGCACTAATATATTCGCAAGCGTTCTGTTCATATCTCTGTTTTGGTAATAATTTTTGTTATTTAGTTTTCTGCAAGTGCAAAGATATGGCTTTTTATTAGCAATTGCGCTTTTTAGTGAGTTTAATATTAAGATAGTGTTAAGATAGATTAAAATTGCGGGTGTTATATGGTGAACTGCGGCAAGTTTGTTGCCATATCCTTAAAAATGGAATGATAGAACATGTATGCAATCTGTCAAAATTCACGTAGAATTTTGCTGTGGCGGGGGGATTGATATGCGGCGCGGCAGCAGTAAGATTTGCTTGTCTTTCTTTGTCCTCGTTTTTGCCCCGGTTTTCAATCGGGTTTTCAGAGGATAAAAAATATGTCTGACATATTTTGAATTATGTCAGACATATTTTAAAATACAAGGCACATATTTTCTCTTTGCTCCTACGTCGGGTTTATGTGCTGAAAATCAGTTTTCACTTTTTAGGGTAGAAAAAGGCCTTTTCCTGTACCGGGTTTTCTTTTGTTTTGGGCACAAAAAACGCAACGCTTAAAACTTTTGTCAACTTATAGTTCAATGAGAAAATAGTGTTTGCAAAAGGACTTTTACAGCTTGTCTTTAGTTGATAAGGCTGTTAATCTCGTCCATGAAGCGTTGTCCCAGCGCATTTGCTTCTTCAGCCGTATGCGCTTCGGTATAGACGCGTATAATAGGCTCAGTGTTGCTTTTGCGCAGGTGCACCCACTTGTCGGGAAAATCAATTTTCACTCCGTCTATTGTTGTAACATTGTCGCCTTGGTATTTGTCTTTTATCTTTTCGAGAACTGTATCCGGATTCGTACCGGGAGTCAGGTCTATACGGTTTTTTGCCATCTCGTAACACGGATACATGTCACGCATTTCGGATGTCTTTTTTCCCAACTTGGCCAAATACGTCAGTATTAAAGCAATGCCAACCAATGCGTCGCGTCCGTAATGTGCGGCAGGGTATATCACTCCGCCATTGCCTTCTCCTCCAATTATCGCGTTGGTATCTTTCATCGCTGTAACCACATTTACTTCGCCCACGGCGGCAGGAGTGTATTTGCAACCGTACTTTTCGGTAACGTCCCGCAATGCTCTTGTGGAAGAAAGGTTCGAAACAGTGTTTCCTGGAGTGTGTTGCAGGATATAGTCGGCCACTGTTACCAGCGTGTACTCTTCGCCATACATTTTTCCGTTTTCGTCAATTATGGCAAGACGGTCTACGTCCGGGTCAACTACAAAGCCGATATTGAAATCGCCGTCGGCAACAAGTTTCATTATGTCTCCTAAGTTTTTGGCAAGCGGCTCCGGATTGTGTTTGAAATCACCTGTAGGCTCCAAATACAATCCTTTGTAGGATTCAACGCCTAACTGTTCAAGAAGTTTTGGAAGTATGATTCCTCCTACGCTGTTCACCGTATCGAGGGCAACGCGGAAATGTGCGTTTCTTATGGCGTCAACGTCGACAAGCTCTAACGACTTAACCAAATCGATGTGCTTTTGGTCATACGAATTATCTTCGCGATACGAGCCCAAGTGGTCAACATCTGCATAGTCGTATATGCCTGATTCAGCAATCTTAACGACTTCTTCGGCTTCATCCTTATTTAGAAATTCGCCATTTTCGTTTAGCAACTTGAGTGCGTTCCATTGACGTGGGTTGTGGCTTGCTGTAAGTATTATGCCGCCATCGGCTTTTTCCATTGTTACAGCTAACTCTGTTGTTGGGGTAGAAGCCAGCCCAATATCAACCACGTCATATCCCATGCCCATGAGCGTTCCGCATACAACCTTCGAAACCATCTGCCCGGAAATCCTGGCATCGCGGCCGACTACTATTTTATTTGAGCCGTTTGTTATGCTGCGTCGGCGCAACGTTGCATAGGCCGATACGGATTTTACAATATCAAGCGGGTTTAATGTGTCTCCCGGTTTACCGCCTATTGTCCCGCGAAACCCTGAAATACTTTTTATAAGAGTCATATTATTGTTAACGGTTTGTTACTCTAAATTTTTTCCTTATTACCACAGTACAGTTGAATGGCCCTGATGTGTAATCAACTGTACCGCCTTCGATACTTACTGTTGACGCCGAGGTGGTAGATTGCCCCGACGCATTATATTTTGCATTGAAAACCAAAGTGTATTGTCCTGGTGTGGACGGAGCTGTGAAAACACAAGTAGGATTGGACTTGTCGTTGTCGTAAAACAGATTTTTGTTGCTTTCAATGTTCAAATCCTCTGTCGTTCCTTCAACACTCCATGAGTAGGAGGTGCGGTCGAGGAGTTTGCCTTTCTTGTATTGCACTGCGGTGGCCGTGATACGTTCGCCGGGAAATATTTCCTCAGGCGTGAAAGTTACATTCGAGAACTTCGGTGAAACCGATTTATACTCGTCGCCGTCCTCTGAGCATGAGACAGAGAAGGTACTTGCAAACGCCAGTAAGGCAACGGCTAACAGATTGATAGTTTTTTTCATTTTTTACATGGTGTTTAATTGGTTAACAAAGTTCGTAAAAAAAGCGTTCATACATACAAAACAGTTGCAAAAAAATAATTTTGGCGCAGAAAATTAACTTAAAACAGCCGTTAAACAATTAAATTTTTACCGAGTAAAAATTTGCTGCAGACCTATGCCGGATAGCTAATAAAAGCACGGTCTTCTTGCGTATTATGCAATATAATGGTATCTTTGCACCTGATTAATTATGTAAATATGCGAAATAGTAACTCGGGTCTGTTTCTGGGCGTTGTAATCTCGTTGCTGTTATATTCATGCGGAGACTACAATAAAATAATGAAGGCTGATTACAGTTACCGCTACGAGGCTGCAAAACAATATTATGCAGACGGCCAATACACAAAAGCGGTAGTGCTCCTCCAAGATGTTATATCTGTTTTGAAAGGCACGGATAAAGGTGAGGAATCATTATTCCTTTTGGGCATGAGTGCATACAAGGCTCGCGATTACGAAGCTTCCGGTAATTTTTTCAAAAAGTATTTCCAGACTTATACAAAAGGCTTGTATACAGAAGACGCACGTTACTATAACGCCATGTCATTATATAATAGCATACCGGAACCGAAACTCGACCAAACCGGAACATACGAAGCCGTTACGGCTTTCCAGAATCTTTTGGACTTGTATCCCACGGGAATATATGCTAAAGAATCCCAAGACAAGATATTCAAGTTGCAGGACAGATTGGTTGAAAAGGAATATTTGTCGGCTAAGACTTATTTTGATCTCGGAAGTTATTTCGGAAACTGTTCATACGGAGGAAGCAATTACGAGGCATGTATTATTACGGCCGAAAACGCCTTGAGGGAATATCCTTATACATCTCGGCGTGAAGAATTTGCGATAATGATTCTAAGAGCTAAATACCAGTTGGCCTTGCATAGCATAAAGGCAAAGGAATTGGAACGTATGGAAGCTACAACTGAAGAATATTATGCTTTTGCCAACGAATTTCCCGAGTCGAAATACTTGGATGAAGCAAAGGCTATATTTGATAATGCCACTAAAAGAACAAAAAAAATAACAAAAGAATAATTTAAGTTTAAAATGGATTACAGAAAAAGCGATGCGCCCGTAAATACTCAGACGCGCAACATCTTGGATTTTTGCAAAGGTACGGATAATATTTATGAAAGCGTTGTGATAATGTCGAAACGTGCAAATCAAATATCTGTTGCTATGAAAACCGACTTGCAAAAGAAATTGCAGGAGTTTGCTTCGGCAAATGAGAATCTTGATGAAGTGTTCGAAAACAGGGAGCAAATAGAAATTTCGCGTTATTATGAACGCTTGCCAAAACCGGCACTTATAGCGGAACAAGAATTTCTTGATGACAAATTGTATTACCGCAATCCTTTAAACGACAAGGAAGGAATCGTGTGACGACTCCTTCTTTGTGTTTCTCTGTTATTTTAGCGGGAATGCTGGCTGGTCATTAATATGATCTGTGCGTCCCGAAAGTAATATCAATCTGACTGTAAGCCATGATTCAAAGAAAGCAAAGTCTTTTTCTTTTTGTTGCCGTTGTTTTGCTGCTGATAAGCATGTTTAGTGTGACAACAGTATTTACATCAGAAAGTGATAAAACGACTGTTGAATTTTCGAATTTCAGTTGTTCTACATATTTTGATGATGTAGAAAGCAAAACAATCACATCCAACGTACCGCAGGAAAATAAACAGCAAAATCCGGATGCTGTTGTAAAGTCAAATTATTTGTATTCGGTATTTGCAATAATGCTGTTTGTTTCTGCTGTTATATCCGTTGCGGCAATAATTCTTTTTAAAAATCGTGGAAAGCAAATGCGCTTGTGTAATTGGGCGGTTTTTGTTATTCTTATATATTATATAGCCCGTTATAGTTGTATAATATCAATTTCAAACAAGTTTGATTATACGTTTAATGTAAACGTATCCGATTTCTTTCCGCTTATAGCGTTAGTGCTCATTGTTATGGCGCGTATTGCTATAAATAAAGACGACAAACTGGTTAAGGCGGCTGATAGGATACGCTGACCCGATAAATATATTTAAATTTAGATACCATGTCACTTAATAAAGTAATGCTCATAGGTAATGTGGGGAGAGAACCCGAAGTGAGGTATGTAGACAACAACATGCCTGTGGCAAGAATCTCTTTGGCTACCTCTGAAAAGGCGTATACATTGAAAAACGGAACGCAAGTGCCAGAAAGAACGGAATGGCATAGAATTGTTGCCTGGAGGGATACTGCGCAATTTGTAGAAAAATTCGTACATACGGGCGATAAAATATTTGTAGAGGGACAATTACGTACCCGCGCATATAATGATAAAAACGGAATTCAGCGCAACGTAACCGAGATTATGGCCGAGAGGATAGAGCGATTGTCGCCTCGCGCAGTCCAAACCAACGAAGACAATACAAGCTTGCCGCAGAATGGCGAGCAAAAATTATAACGTTGTGTATGCCGCTTATTTTTAACAAGCGACAGCGTAGCGGCACGCTTTTCTGCGTGTGGAAAATCAGCGAGAGTGAAGAAGCATTGCTTTCTTTGCTCTCGCCTTGTTTACAAACTTACTATATGCCGCAACTGAAAGCCATGCATTCGGAAAAACGCAGGCTTGAATGGCTGGCGGTAAGAGTTGTGGCGCACAAAGTTGCAAACATAGACGGGCATATTATATACGACAGCCAGGGAATACCGGTTGTTGATTCACGTTCCCGGCACATCAGCATATCACATAGCGGTGACACTGTGTTTGTCGCATTTTCAGCGCGATTCATAGGGGTGGATGTGCAATATTACTCCGACAAGCTTTTAAAAGTGGCTGCTCATTTTATAAACGAGGAAGAACTCAACAACATAAATTCCGGCTTGTTGATAGATAAATCACAAGTAGACGGAATCTATTATAAAAACAACGGAACAACGCAAATTACCTCAAAAATTAAACGTGCGCATTTGCTGATTTGGGGAGCGAAAGAATCGATATATAAGTTGTGCGGTATTAAGGATTTGGACCTTAAGAATTGCGTGACAGTAGATGCTAGAGATGTATACCGATATGGCTGTGTTGCGGCTACCGTAAATCCGGACTATGTGAAAAACAATCCTGTAAAAAGCCGAAAAATAACAATAAAGTATATGTTCTCAGGCGATTGTGTGTATGTAGTAGCCGAAGATGATTAAACCAATGCGAATTAAAATTTCGAGATTTGCGATACGTTCTTTAGCTGGATTTAATTATATGCCGGTCGTATGTATGTAGTAAAGAACCGGTGAAAGGTGTCTATTTTTGTCTGTTATGATAAGGCTTGTAAATCAGAAGATTATATAATGCTGAGACTTCTGCGAAAATATGTCCGACATATTTTGAAATAGGTCAGACATATTTTAAAATACAAGGCACATATTTTAGAGAAGGTCGGACTTTATTTCTTTTTCTTACAACAACGTGTATGAAACGTTGTATTACTTTTTTTATAACGTAAAAACACTTTTGATTTTCATAGTTATAATGGAAATCAAATAAAGCGACTTGTAAAAAATGACCCACACAATTTTTGAGATATTTAATTATTGCTTATTTTTGTAGACGATAAACATAATATGATGAAAACAGGTTTAAATGCTTTATTGATAGCTTTTGTGCTATTCGTAGTTGTGCCGCATGCAAATGCGAAGACGTTCGAAAAGCGGACGATAACAAAAACTATGCTCAAGGATAAAATAAAAGGCGCTTGGGCGGGACAAACGATTGGTGTTTGCTTCGGCAGTTATACGGAATTCAAATATTTGGGCACGTACATTCCTGACAGCGTTAAAATAAAATGGCACGAAGGGTATGCCGCAGAACTTATGGATAATCTGCCGGGATTGTTCGATGATATTTACATGGATATTACATTTGTAGATGTAATAGAAAATGCCGGTATTGACGCCCCTGTCGATCTATTTGCTACGGCGTTCGCAAATGCTGAATATCCGTTGTGGCATGCCAACCAGGCAGCCCGTTACAATATTCTCAACGGAGTAGAGGAGTCGGGGCATTGGCTTAACAATCCACACGCAGACGATATCGATTACCAGATAGAAGCTGATTTTGCCGGTATAATGTGCCCGGGTATGCCTAATTCCGCTTCCGCCATAAGCGACCGCATAGGTCACATTATGTGTTACGGAGACGGGTGGTACGGCGGCGTTTATATCGGTGCGATGTATTCTCTTGCTTTCGTATCAGACGATATTGAGTATATTGTAAACAATGCTCTTAAAACAATACCACAGCAAAGTACTTTCTATAAATGTATATCTGATGTTATATCTTGGCATAAACAATTTCCCGACGACTGGAAAAAGACGTGGCATGAAATTCAGAACAAGTATGCGAATGAAAAGGGTTGTCCCGAAGGGGTATTCAGTCCTTTAGATATAGATGCAAAATTGAATGCCGCTTACGTGGTTTTGGGTTTATTATATGGAAATGGCGATTTTACTCAGACAATGGAAATTTCCACGCGTGCAGGCCAGGATTCGGATTGCAATCCGGCTTCGGCGGGAGGTGTTCTCGGTACAATGCTTGGCTATGATAAAATACCGGAATATTGGAAAAAAGGACTCAATGGTGCACACGACAAAAAGTTCAAATACACGCAGTACAGTTTGAATGACCTTTACAATGTCAGTTTTCGACATGCTTTGAATATGATAAAGTTAAACAATGGAAAGATACGGGAAAAGAATGTCCGCATACTCGTACAGGAGCCTGAGACTGTTCGTTTTGAGCAATGCTTTGAAGGATTGAAATTGGTAAAAAGAGAAGGTTGCGGGAAGGTTTTTGAAGATTCGTTATCATTCTCTTTTGAAGGAGCAGGCTTCGTATTAAGAGGAGTTGCCTTGAAAAAGGATGAGTCAAAGCCCGACGATACAACAAGAGCTAACTTGTACATAGATGGTAAATTCATAGAAGAGGCTTCTTTCCCAACAAGCTTTCATTCCCGCCGGCATGATTTGTTTTGGAATTATACTTTGCCCGAAGGTAAACATAAGGTGGATATAAAAATACTTACCCCGCAATCGAATGTAAAACTGAGTGCATGGGATTATGTGGTATATTCAAAAGAATAGTTTATAGAAAAAGAAGTAATCATACTTTTGAAAAACCTGCTTGATGTGGCTAAACTGCCAAGTCAAGCAGGTTTTTTTCGAGTTAAACCTTCTTGTTAGTTTAAGTTGGAATAGGACTTGTGTTGAATAAATGTATTGTGTTTTTAGTAAATAGTGATGTTTTGTGCGGTTTTTGGTGTTTATAATGTCAAAAGTGTTATCTTTGCACTCAAAAACAGGAAATAAGTAATAATCGGCCGAATTTGTTATGTAATAGACAATGAAAAGAGAAATTGAATTTACAAAAATGCAGGGTGCGGGTAATGACTATATATACGTAAATGCAAGTCGGTTTAAAATCGAAAACCCTTCAGAATTGGCTGTTAAGCTAAGCAAACCGCATACAGGCATAGGAAGCGACGGGTTGATACTAATAGATAAATCAGAAAAAGCGGATTTCAGCATGAGGATTTTCAACGCAGATGGCTCTGAAGCTATGATGTGCGGGAACGGAAGTCGTTGTGTCGGAAAATATGTGTATGAATACGGCTTGACAAAAAAGAGCCGGATAACCTTAGAAACAAAATCAGGCATAAAGACTTTGAATCTTAATATATCTTCAGGTAAGGTAAAATCCGTAAGCGTTGACATGGGGACACCAACTATACTTAACCTTTGCAACGACGTAGTGCCATTCATAAACCGCCAGATTACGGTGAACGACGTCACAATGTCAGGAACAGCTGTCTCGATGGGCAATCCACACCTCGTATTCTTTGTTGATGATGTGGAAAACACGGACGTTTCCATGTTAGGTCCGCTGTTTGAGTGCCATCCTTGGTTTCCTGACAGAACGAATGTTGAATTCGCACAAATTATTTCACACAATGAAATAAGGATGCGTGTGTGGGAGCGCGGTTCGGGTATTACTATGGCCTGCGGTACAGGAGCGTGTGCAACGTTGGTGGCGGCCAATGCGTGTAAGCTATGCGGGACAAACGCAAATATTATTTTGGATGGGGGAATTTTAAACATTGAAATAGATTCAAGCAATGGGACGGTTATAATGACGGGTCCTGCTGAAACGGTATTTGAAGGTAAAATCAAAATATGAATAAATAAATCAGATATAAATAAAATGATTAAAGTTAATACGAATTTTGCACAGCTTCCGGAAAACTATTTGTTTGCAGAAATAGCTCATAAAGTGTCCGAGTACAAAGCTGTCCATCCTGATAAAAAGATAATAAGTTTGGGCATTGGTGATGTCACACGTCCTATAGTGCCGGAAGTTATAAAAGCTATGCACAAAGCTGTTGACGATGAAGCAGACACACTTACATTTCATGGTTATGGCCCGGAACAGGGTTATAGATTCTTGCGTGAAGCCATAGCAAAAAATGATTATGCAGAACGTGGCATAGCAATATCTACAGATGAAATTTTCATAAGCGATGGTGCAAAAAGTGATACGGGAAATATAGTGGATATTTTCGGTGAAAACAATATAATAGGGCTTACCGATCCGGTGTATCCTGTATATTTGGATAGTAATATAATGAGTGGTCATGCCGGAACTGTTATCGCAGGCAATTGGAGTAACATCGTCATGTTGCCTTGCACAGAACAAAATGGTTTCGCTCCCGAAATGCCGAATAAAAAAGTAGACCTTATATATTTATGCTATCCAAACAATCCTACAGGAACAACGTTGACGAAATGGCAGTTGACCGGTTGGGTTAATTACGCTTTAGCCAATAAATCAATAATATTATTCGACGCGGCATACGAAGCCTTTATAACAGATGACACGCCACATTCCATATACGAAATAGAAGGAGCAAAAGATTGTGCAATAGAATTTAGAAGCTTCTCTAAAACCGCAGGATTCACAGGTGTGCGTTTAGGATATACAGTCGTTCCAGAAAATTTGAAAGTTCAAATTTCAAAAAATGAAAATATTTCGCTAAACCATATTTGGCGGCGTAGGCAAACAACTAAGTTCAACGGCGCTTCGTATATATCCCAACGCGCAGCAGAAGCTATTTACACTCACGCTGGTCGCAAACAGGTAATGGATAATATCAGTTATTATCATCAAAACGCCCGTATAATGAAAAAGGAACTTACAACTTTTGGCTTGAAAGTATACGGAGGTGTAAATTCGCCTTATTTGTGGGTGAAGATCCCTAAAGGAGAAACTTCATGGTCGTTTTTCGAAAAACTTTTGAGTGAGGCTGCATTAGTTACGACGCCCGGTGTGGGATTTGGATCTTGTGGTGAAGGGTTTATAAGAATAACTGCTTTTGGAGAACAAGATGATACTGTAGAAGCAATGAACAGAATAAAAAAAGTCCTATAATGCAATAAAAGCATGTAAAGAATTTTGCAATCACCGGGACATAAAATCTCACTAACAATAATATGAATAAATATTTTTAAACACAAAATATCTGCATTTAAGGTTATAATAGTACCTTTGTATTCTCAAAGGGTAAATAACTTGATTAAACTATGAGTAATAAAAAAGGCGTGATGGATTCAGCCGCCGACAATATAAGGGTGCTGACTGCAGCTATGGTAGAGCATGCACGTTCCGGACACCCGGGCGGTGCTATGGGAGGAGCAGATTTTATAAACGTGCTTTATTCGGAGTTTTTGGTTTATGATCCGGACAACCCATTGTGGGAATGCCGTGATAGATTCTTTTTGGATCCGGGGCATGAAAGCGCAATGCTTTATTCCGTGCTAATGCTTTCAGGAAAATATACCATGGAGGAATTAAAGCAATTCCGCCAATGGAAATCACCCACGCCTGGTCATCCCGAACTTAACCAGCTTCGTGGAATAGAAAATACATCAGGTCCTTTAGGGCAAGGACATACATATGCCGTTGGTGCCGCTATCGCTGCAAAGTTCTTGGCAGCGCATACGGGTAATAAATCATTTGAAAAAGAAAAGATTTATACGTATATTTCTGATGGTGGCATACAGGAAGAAATTTCCCAAGGTGCAGGCCGTATAGCAGGGCATTTAGGATTAGACAATCTAATCATGTTCTTTGATTCGAATGACATTCAACTTTCGACGGAATGCTCCGATGTTATCTCGGAAGATACGGCAATGAAGTACCGTTCTTGGAATTGGAACGTTATAGAGATAGACGGAAACGATTGCGAAGCTATACGCGGAGCACTACTTGCTGCACATGAAGAAAAAGAACGTCCTACTTTGATTATAGGAAAATGTATAATGGGCAAAGGGTGCAGGCGTGCAGACGGTTCTTCTTACGAACATGATTGTGGTACACATGGTGCACCGTTGGGAAATGGTGCATATGTAAATACAATAAAAAATCTAGGTGCTGACCCTGAAAATCCTTTTATAGTAAGGCCGGAAGTTGCTGAACTGTATGAGCAACGCAGGAACGAACTAAAAAGAATAGTAGCCCAGCGTCACAAGGAAGAAAAAGAGTGGGCTGAAGCTAATCCGGAAAAAGCAAAAAAACAATCCGATTGGTTTGCAAAACGTTTACCCGAAATAGATTGGGAGACAATAGAGCATAAGCCAAACGCTGCAACAAGAGCCGGGTCACAGACAATCCTTAAACGGCTATCTGAACGTGTTGAAAATATGATATGCTCTTCGGCCGATTTGTGCAATTCCGACAAGACGGACGGTTTCCTTTATGGTACACAAAACTTGAAAAAAGGAGATTTTTCCGGGAAGTTCTTGCAGGCAGGTGTTAGTGAGCTCACGATGGCTTGTTGCTGTATAGGAATTTCGCTGCACGGCGGAGTGTGGGCTGCAATGGGAACATTCTTTGTGTTCTCTGATTATATGAAGCCGGCAATACGTATGGCAGCTCTTATGGAATTGCCGGTTAAGTTCATTTGGACGCACGACGCTTTCAGAGTTGGAGAAGACGGGCCGACCCATGAGCCGGTAGAACAAGAGGCACAAATACGTTTGATGGAGAAACTGAAAAATCATAGCGGTAAAAATTCATTACTTGTCCTTCGCCCCAGCGACGTGCATGCTACTACAGTATGCTGGCAAATGGCAATGGAAAACGATGATACGCCAACAGCTCTTATTTTTTCGCGTCAGAATGTTTTCGACCTTCCCAAAGGAACAAATTATAAATTAGGACGAAAAGGCGCATATTTGGTAAAAGAAGTAGAAAATCCCGCATGTATTGCAGTGGCGTCTGGCTCAGAAGTCTCAACGCTGGTAAGTGCCTCAGAAATACTCCAGGCACAAGGCATTAATATAAATGTTGTAAGTTGTCCGAGCGAAGGTCTGTTTTTCAATCAGCCCGAAGAGTACCGGGAAAAGATTCTTCCGCGCAATGCAAAGATTTTCGGACTTACTGCAGGGTTGCCCGTAACAATTCAGTCTTTGGTAGGAAACAACGGATATGTGCATGGGTTGGACATGTTCGGTTTCAGTGCCCCCTACAAAGTTTTGGATGAAAAATTAGGCTTCACACCCGAATATGTAGCCGAAGAAATTAAACAATATATCAATAAAAAATGATAGCAAAGATAGGATTAGCGTCCGACCATGCCGGCTATACTTTAAAACAGCATGTAAAGCAATATTTGAAAAGTAAGGGATGGGAATATGAGGACTTCGGCTGTTTGTCGGAAGAATCTTGTGATTACCCTGATTATGCACATGCGTTAGGCAAAGCTGTTGATGAAGGTGTAATATCAAAAGGTATTGCTATTTGTGGAACAGGTGAAGGCATGGCAATGACATTAAACAAGCATTCAAAAGTACGTGCCGCATTATGCTGGTCTCCCGAAATAGCACACATGACTCGTCTGCATAATGATTCTAATATACTTGTCATGCCTGGACGATATATTGATGAAAAGCAAGCAGATTCGATTATGGACGAATACTTTTCAACAGAATTTGAAGGTGGAAGGCATGTAAGACGCATAAATAAAATTCCTCTTTAAAGAATCGGATTTGTAGAGCTAAGTTTACGGAGAAAACATCTCTGAGATATTTCAAAATATGTCTGACCTATTTTAAAATAGGTCAGACATATTTTTTCTAACTTCTGTATGGGGTGAGAACCGAGTCTTAATTTTTTGGATAAATGTTTATAAAGGCAACGGTTCGAATCGGGGAGCAGTAAAAGCAAATGTAAGTAATCTCATAACTATGCTTACCTGCATTTTTTATTGGTATAATATTATTACTTATTACTTTTCAGCCAAGTCCATTTATGCCAGATGTATTCCAGCGGTCCTTGTTTGTGGCTCGATAGCCACCATTTGCATATCCGCACTTGTACTGTCAGTATTAACAAGGCAACAATCAGACTCATAGTATAGCCGCAGTGTGGAGCAAGGTGCAAGCCAAACGGGAAAAACACAAGTCCGCCTATAATTGATTGTGAAATATAGTTGGTAAGGCTCATCTTGCCGTAATATCGTAAATTCGTCACGGCTTTTTTAAACTTATCGTTTTGGTAAAGCAGTACAAACGAGGAAATCAAAACCAACGTAAATGCCAACTTCTGCCACATGTCTAATACTGTGCCAACGGTTTTTTGTGTGAAATCACTGCTTCTCATTACAAGTTCCATAATAGTGTATAACGGTGCGAAAGCTACCGACGATACAACGAGGGTCGTAATCCAAAATCGATTGCTTTTTTCAGAGAATATGAATAATTGCTTTCGTCCAAGGTAGAAGCCAAGCAAAAACAGTCCGGCAGTTTGTATGAAGCGCCCTGCGCCGATAGCCCAAAACAGGCTGGCTTTCTGGCCGAGCGTAACGTTGTTTGATAGAAAATACCAGAGGTCTCCAGATTTTGTGTATTCAGCAACAAAACGGAACATCTCGTTTACTTTAAGGTCAGGTATTTGATGGGCCGGGTTTATTAGTTTTGCTATATAGTGGAACCATTCCACCGGTTGCAGCAAGAAGAATATTGAAAGAATTATAATTGCCTTGTCGCTCCAGTTTCGCGTAAGGAACAGCACCAGGCTCACAATGGAAAATAATAGAAGCACATCGCCCGCGGGGTAGAATAGTGCGTTAAGCGAGGCGAAGCCAACAAGCAGCACCATGCGCCATAGGAAGCGGTAGCCGAAGTCCTTTCCTTTTTTCTTTTGATTGTTTGTTTGTATGTAAAAAGTGAATCCGAACAAAAGAGCAAATATTGCGTATGCCTTGCCTGCAAAAAGGCAAAACACGGTATTGCCCACGCCACGGTCGAGAGCGTTCAGCCAGGACGGAGAGTCGGTGGGATAATACATGTAGTGGAAGTGTTCTATGCAGTGAACCAAAATTATAGCCATTACGGCAAAACCGCGTAATGCATCTACTACTTCTATGCGAGGGGTCTTTTCATAAACCGGTTTCATTTATCCTGACTTCTTGTTTTTTATTTCAACTTAAAAAATATCTGCTCTCCGTGCCGGGAGAGTAACGCAAATTTTGGCGAAAATACGAAAAAAAGCAAAATTCCAAGTAAAATATTGCCATTATGTTTATTTATGCCGTAGTGTAAACGTGCCAGCCTTTTGTTGCGATTTGTGCATATTCGTATGGTTGCGGCTGAATATTCTGCTTTGTTTAAGTAAAAAGTAATAAAACTACCGTTTAAATTCTCGATATTTAAAAGTAATGTATTACTTTAGCATGTTATTTAATAAATAATTTATGTGACATGAAAAAAGCGGTATTTTTGTTAACATTGGGTCTTTGCGCTTGCGCAGGAAACAGTGAGCCCGACATCCGCGGGAGTTGGATTGAAGTTTTGCCAGAAGGCGTGCCGTTTGTGCAAGGTATGAACCTTAAAGAAGACGGAACAGCCGAATCGATAGGCATGGCTACGTTGAAGTATAACAAATGGACGTATGAAGGTGACAAATTAATTTTGGATGGTGAAAGTATCGGTAACGGGCAGACAATAAGTTTTTCTGACACGATGACTGTTGTCGGTGTTAAAAATGATACTCTTACCGTAAAACGCGGAGAAGAAACCGTGTTTTATGTACGTAAGGCAGAGCAAGGCAAATAAGCAAGGCTGACATTATATAACGCCAATAATCGTTGGAAGATGTTTGCCTTTCGAAAATAAGTTCGCTTAAGACAAAGTTGAAAGTAAGTGACACGGGGTCATTCAGGATATAAAAACTCATGTGTGTTTTTGGATAAAAACGAATCCAGTGTGCGACGCGTGAAAACTTTGAATTAATGCGTCTTTCCAAGGTAAGGACTTCTTGAAAAATATCTCTGAGATATTTCAAAATATGTCTGACATAATTCAAAATAGGTCAGACATATTTTTTGCGCCCTAATAATGAGGATGAAAACTAAACTATTGAAGGCAGACAAAACAGGGCAAGTGCTTGCGGATGTACAGTATAGGAAAATTTTCCGACGTTGGACTGCAGTGAATGAGTATTGTAGAATCAGTAAAAAAGGTACAAACATCTATATTTTTGTTACAGCGTGAAGCTGTTATAGTTTATAACTTTGCGATACAATAGAAGGTTAATAATAAAATCAAACCAAGCAATGAAAAAGGTTATATTAATGTCAATATTCAGTATTTTAACTTTTAATGTTATGGCACAAGAAAAAGTAAAACAAACAGCAGGACGTGACCAATTGGGTGAATTTGCCCCGAAATTTGCCGAGTTAAACGATGATGTGTTGTTCGGTGAAGTTTGGAGCCGTACTGATAAATTAGGTCTTCGCGACCGCAGCTTGGTTACTATTACTTCTCTGATTAGCCAGGGTATTACCGATAGCTCTCTGAAGTTTCACCTTCAATCGGCTAAAAATAATGGCATAACCAGGACTGAGATAGCAGAAATAATTACGCACATAGGCTTTTATGCCGGCTGGCCGAAAGCGTGGGCGGCATTCAGGTTGGCAAAAGAGGTATGGACGGAAGATGTTTCAGGTAATGACGCCAAGGCGGAGTTCCAACGTGAAATGATATTCCCGATAGGCGACCCGAATACGGCATACGCACAATATTTTATAGGAAACAGCTATCTTGCGCCTATTTCACGCGAGCAGGTGTATGTGTCAAACGTGACGTTCGAGCCGCGTTGCCGTAACAACTGGCACATTCACCATGCCAAAAAAGGCGGCGGCCAGGTGCTCATAGGAGTTGCGGGCAAAGGCTGGTATCAGGAAGAAGGGAAGCCTGCCGTAGAAATTCTTCCCGGTACGGTAATACACATTCCGGCAAACGTAAAACATTGGCACGGAGCTGCTGCCGACAGTTGGTTTGCGCACCTGGCGTTTGAAGTGCCGGGAGAGGAAACATCTAACGAATGGCTCGAGCCTGTAAGTGATAAGGAATACGACAAACTTGAAAAATAAATTGAAATGAGAAAAACAATATTGGCCATGCTGTGCATGGCAGTTGCGGGCACTACATCATGCGCGCAACAAAAGCAGAGTAAAAACGCCGGGCAGGAAAATAAAATATTGGTGGCTTATTTCTCGGCAACGGGAAATACCGCCAAAGCTGCAAAGTCGTTGCAGGGAGCCACTAACGGGGAACTTTACGCCATTACGCCCGAAGAACCGTACACCGACGCAGACCTCGACTGGAACGACAAGGAATCCCGGAGCTCAGTGGAAATGAACGACCCCGAATCACGTCCTGCCATTAAAGGAAAAATACAGGACATCGGAGAAAACAATGTGCTTTTCCTCGGCTATCCTATTTGGTGGGACGCGGCACCACGCATAATAAATACGTTCATAGAAGCGCATGAGCTGAAAGGCATTAAGATAATACCCTTTGCCACGTCGGGCGGCAGCGACATATCTAACAGCGTTAAAGCTCTGAAGAAAACTTACCCGGAGTTCGATTGGTCAGAGGGCAAACTGATGAACGGAATGGACGACGTAGATATAACCAAATGGGTTGACGAGCTTGGATATTACGGTTGGTAACAAACCGTTTTTATAAACAAGAAAAGGTGGGAGAACTTTTTTACTCTCATCTTTTTTGTTTCTGTTATTTTGTGTTACATTTGTAAAACAGTAACAACGATGGCTTTTACCTAATATACGTCTTTTTATGGAACGAATCAGAGGTATTTTTCTTATGGCAGTCATAGTGCTGGCTTTTCAACCGTCCCATGCGCAACAGGCCTTTAGCGATAAGGTACAATATGGGCGCTATGCCAAAGCAAATGCAGAGTTGAAAGAGAATCCGCGCGCCGTGTTCATGGGCAACTCCATAACCGAAGGGTGGGTAGCAGGCAGCCCCGGCTTTTGGAAAGAACATCCCGATTTTGCGGGGCGCGGAATAAGCGGGCAAACGTCGCTCGAAATGTTGTGCCGTTTCCGCCAGGATGTTATCGAACTACACCCGAAAGTTGTATGTATTCTTGCGGGAACGAACGATATTGCGCAGAACGACGGTTATATAGCCCACGAAAATATCCTTGACAACATAATATCCATGGTTGAATTGGCTCGCGCAAACGATATTAAAGTCGCAGTGTGCTCTGTTTTGCCTTGCGACAAGTTCTCGTGGCGTCCCGAAATACAACCAGCCGGTAAAGTTGTACAACTGAATAACATGCTGAAAAATTACGTTGATACAAAGAAAGATAAAAAAGTGGTTTACGTGGATTATTACCAAGCTCTTCACAACGGAAACGGCGGCATGAAAGCCGAATACACAACCGACCATTGCCACCTCACTCCTGCCGGGTATAAAGTAATCGAGTCAATTATCGTTCCGGTTATAGAAAAGTTAGCAAAGTAAGTTTGCAGATTATTAGATTAAAACAATAAAAGGAAGCTATTAGGCTTCCTTTTATGTGACTCGGAAGGGATTCGAACCCTTGACCCACAGATTAGAAATCTGTTGCTCTATCCAGCTGAGCTACCAAGCCTTTAAAGTACAGCGCCGGTCTGTTATAACCGGACACTGTTACTTTTGTTGCGCGAATTTACGCTTTTCTTTTTTATTATCAACGTTTCGCGATGTAAAATCTTTAGCAATGCTATGCTTGCAGTTTATTTTGGCTGTTTTCGCATAGCAAAAGCAGTTGCTAATGCTTCTTTTTAGTATGCAAATAAAGGATACTTTGACATTATTTCAATAACGTCGTTCTTTACTTCGTTGATAACTTTTTCGTCTTCCGGAGAATTCAGAACTTTTTCTATAAGCCCTGCAATCGTAACCATCAAATCTTCTTTTGCCCCGCGTGTTGTTATAGCAGGAGTTCCAAGGCGTATTCCTGATGTTTGGAAAGCACTACGTGAGTCGTAAGGTACCATATTTTTGTTTACGGTTATGTTTGACGCAACTAATGCATTCTCGGCTTGTTTTCCTGTCAAATCTGGATATTTGGAGCGAAGATCTACCAGCATTGAGTGGTTGTCGGTTCCGTCGCTCACGATGTCGAATCCTCGGTTAATAAGTTCTTCGGCCAGGCGTGCTGCGTTTTTCTTTACTTGCATGGCGTATTCCTTGAACTCGGGTTGTAAAGCCTCTTCAAATGCAACAGCTTTGGAAGCTATGACATGTTCGAGTGGTCCACCTTGTGTTCCGGGGAATACTGCGCTGTTCAGTATCTGGCTCATCATTTTTGCTTCTCCCTTTTTGTTTGTCAATCCCCAGGGATTTGCAAAATCTTTACCCATCAGGATAATACCGCCACGTGGTCCACGAAGTGTTTTATGCGTTGTAGATGTAACGATATGTGCGTATTCAAGAGGATTGTTCAGCAGGCCTGCTGCTATAAGGCCCGCAGGGTGAGCCATGTCAATCATCAATAGTGCACCGACCTTATCTGCTATTTCGCGCATGCGCTTGTAGTCCCAATCCCTTGAGTATGCCGAGCCACCGCCGATAATGAGTTTCGGCTTGCATTCCAGGGCTTTCTTTTCCATATCGTCGTAATCTACACGCCCTGTTTCTTTGTTTATGTTATAGCCGACGGGATTGTATATTATTCCGGACGTATTTACCTTTGAACCGTGTGAGAGGTGTCCGCCTTGGTCGAGGTTCAGTCCCATGAAAGTATCTCCGGCCTTAAGCACTGCCAATAATACAGCCGCATTTGCTTGTGCGCCGGAGTGTGGCTGTACGTTCGCATATTCTGCGCCGAACAGTTTTTTTACTCTCTCTATTGCAAGTGTTTCTACCTGGTCTACTACCTGGCAACCTCCGTAGTAACGGTGACCGGGATAGCCTTCTGCGTATTTGTTCGTGAGGTAAGACCCCATAGCTTCCATTACCTGTGGACTTACAAAGTTTTCCGATGCAATAAGTTCCATGCCTTCCAACTGGCGTTTGTGCTCGGCTTCAATAAGGTTGAAAATTTGGTCGTCTCTTTTCATTTGATTTGTATTTGTTGATTGATATTTTTCGTTGCTATCCTGTATCCCGAGGTTATCTTATTAGTTTTTCGGGGTCTATAATCTGGTTTTTCTCGCAATAAAGGCAGCGTATTATTCCTTTTTGCTTGTCTATTATTTTAAAGCGTGTTGTCATCGGTTCGTTATTTGTAATGCATTTCGGGTTTGCGCATTTTATGATACCGTTTAACTCATCGGGCATTTCAACTTTGTATTTTTCGATGATTTCGTATTCTTTTATTATGTTTAGCGTAACATTCGGGGCAAGAACTGAAAGTTGGTTAAGTTCCTCGCTCGAAAAATACTTGTCGGAAACCTTTATTATGCTTTTCTTTCCTATTTTTTCGCTGTTTAGGTTGAAGCCGATGATAATACGGTTTTTCAATTTGTCGAGATGAAGTAATGACACGACTGCAAAGAGTTTGTCCGAGGGTATATGGTCGATTACCGTACCATTTTTCAGCGCACGTACAAACATTTCTCCTTTGTTGTTTTTCTTACACATGACTATGGCTTTTATATCAGTCGATTATTGTTTTGTCGTTACGTATGTCGTCAAGATTGTAACCCATTGCGTAGCTTATCAGTGCTTCGCGCGTGTAAAGCCCGTTTAGAGCCTGCTGGAAATAGTATGCGTGGGGATCGTCGTCAACGTCTTTTGAAATCTCATTTACCCGTGGGAGCGGGTGGAGCACTTTCATGTTTGGTTTGGCTTTGCACAACATGCTGCGCGTAAGGATATATACATTCTTTACCCGCTCGTACTCTATAAGGTCGGTGAAGCGTTCCTTTTGCACTCTTGTCATATACAGTATGTCGGCGTTGGCTATTATATCTTCGTTGAATTCAGAGGTCTCGGTAAACGGTATGTTGTTTTCCTTGCAAAAAACTTTGTATTCTTCCGGCATTGATAGCAATTGCGGCGAAATGAAATGGAATGTGGGATTGAAGTGGCTCATTGCCATAAGCAGTGAATGCACCGTGCGCCCGTATTTCAAGTCTCCCACAAGGTATATGGATAAGTTGTCGAGGCGTTTTTGCGTCTTCTTTATCGAATATACGTCGAGCATTGTTTGCGAAGGGTGCTGGTTAGCCCCGTCGCCGGCATTTATAATAGGGCAGGGAGATACTTCAGAAGCATATTTGGCTGCACCTTCCAAGTAGTGGCGCATTATAAGCACATCGGCATAATTGGCTATTATCTGTATGGTGTCATTCAGGGTCTCTCCCTTTGTGGACGATGTAACCTTAGGGTCGGTGAAGCCTATCACGCGCGCTCCCAAGCGGTTTGCTGCTGTTTCAAAACTTAGCCGCGTGCGCGTTGACGGTTCAAAAAACAACGTGGCAACGACTTTTCCCTCAAGCAGTTTCCTGTTGGGGTGGCGCTCGAATTCTTCTGTCATGTCGAGAAGATAAGTTATCTCGTCTTTAGAAAGAGATTCTATGGATACCAGGTCTTTTCCTTTTTTTGTTGTCATGGTCCGAACTTATAAAGTTGATTCGAATGTAAAAGTAAAAATATTTTTCAACATGTATAGTATTAATTCGTAGAATAAAGCCACGTTAATTTATTGTGCACTCAAATAGTTAAGCGTATTGTGCATTTATGGCATTTTCGTTTGCTTGTTTTTGTGGCAAAGCTGTTTGTGCAAAATGATGTCCTGTGTTGTCCGTATTTACAGGCAAGGTTTTCACCGGCGTTTTCATGTCCGTAAAAATATGTCTGAGATATTTTGAAAAAGGTCAGACATATTTTGAAATATGTCCGACCTTTTTTTTCTTTGCTCCGAGCAGGGTGTAAAAAATTGAAACACAGTTTTCACTACGACGTAGCGAAAAGCGAGCCTTTGCAGATAATATTATACATGTAAAAACGGCGACAATAATGAATATTATAACGCATTTCTTCTTTAATGCTTGTATTGACTGTTGCAGGTAACAATTAGGAAACGTGTCTCGTTTGTACATTAGCTTTTTCATTGGCTATAAATTGTGTAAGGCTTATTTAAGATATCCCGTTTTTGCCATGTCGGGCGCAATGACTATCTTTGCCCAATACAACATATAACGATTCATGCGTCGCCGTTTCATACATATTTTATGGGGATTGCTGGTTGTGGCGGTTTTAAGCGTCGCAGCATGTTTTTTTGCCATTTGGAAAGGTTGGATAGGTTATGTGCCTGATGTAAAGGAACTGGACAATCCCATAGATAAATTTGCTTCACAAGTATATTCGTCTGATGGAAAGATGATAGGTACTTGGGCGCGGTCGGAAAACCGCGTGTTTGTGTCGGGAGACGAAATATCGCCATACGTGTTCAAAGCTCTTATTGCTACGGAAGATGTAAGGTTTTATGAGCATTCCGGTATAGATTTCCGTGCATTGATGAGGGCGATAATTAAACGTGGCATAATGGGGCAGACGAGTGCCGGTGGCGGTTCGACAATAACGCAACAGCTCGCCAAACAGTTGTATTCCTCAACGGCAAGCACATACGCTAAACGTATAGTACAGAAACCGATAGAATGGGTTATTGCTGTAATGCTTGAACGGACATATACAAAGGATGAGATACTTACATTGTATCTCAATTATTTTGATTTCCTGCATAACGCTGTCGGGATAAAAACGGCTGCGGTAACATATTTCAGCAAGCAACCGAAAGATTTGACGTTGACAGAAAGCGCAATGCTTGTAGGCATGTGTAAAAACCCGTCGTACTTCAATCCTATACGAGAACCCGAACGCTGTCAGGAACGACGAAACGTAGTACTTTCGCAGATGTACAAGGCGGGCTACCTTACCGAAGCCGAATACGAAGAAAACAAGGCGAAACCTCTCGAACTTGCATTCCACCGTATAGACCACAAAGACGGAATAGCAACTTATTTCAGGGAGTATTTGCGTAAAATACTGATGGCTGACAAACCGAATCCTGATAATTACGCTGCATGGCAAAGCCAAACTTATTATGACGATTCGCTTGCTTGGGAAACGGACCCATTGTACGGATGGTGCAACAAACATACGAAGAGCGACGGTACACATTATAATATATATACCGACGGCTTGAAGATTTATTCTACCATAAATTCCAGGATGCAGAAATATGCAGAAGACGTGGTTAGCGCTCATGTTGAAGGATACCTGCAACCTATATTCGAACGCGAAAAACGCCGCTCGCCAACTGCACCCTTCACCAACAAGATAACAAAGCAACAGGCCAACAGCATTATCATGCAGTCGGTCAAGCAAAGCGACAGGTATCGTTCGATGAAGTCAGACGGATATAGCGAAGAGGAAATCATGAAGGCATTCAACGAACGTGTGCCGATGACTGTTTTCACATATCATGGTGAAGTAGATACCATCATGTCGCCCATGGATTCGATAAAGTATTACAAGTCTTTCCTAAGGGCAGGTTTTATGGTCATGGACCCGGCGACGGGTGCGGTGAAAGCATACGTGGGAGGCTTGGATTACTCGCATTTCCAATACGACATGTGCACTGAAGGCAGGAGACAAATCGGTTCAACCATAAAGCCTTTTCTATACGCCTTGGCAATGGAAAATGGTTATGAACCGTGTGATCAGGTGGAGAACGTAAGCCGTACTTATATCGTTGGCGACAAAGCATGGACTCCACGAAACAGCAGCCGTGCGCGTTACGGCGAAATGGTGACACTCAAATGGGGACTCTCACAGTCGAACAACTGGATTTCTGCTTATCTCATGAGTCAGTTAAGCCCTTCGGCTCTTGTAGGATTAATACATAACTTCGGTGTGACGAACAAAAACATATACCCGTCCATGTCGCTATGTCTCGGGCCTTGTGAAATATCTGTGAGCGAACTGGTAAGTGCTTACACTGCTTTCGTAAACAAAGGCATAAGGGTAGCACCGCTGTTTGTAACAAGAATCGAAGATAATGCAGGTAATGTACTTGAAGATTTCCAGCCGGCGATGAACGAGGTTATAAGCGAAGAAAGTTCTTTACGCATGTTGGAAATGCTGCAAGGTGTGATAGACCACGGTACTGGCGGAAGGCTTCGGTACAAGTATCATTTGAAAGCGCCAATGGCAGGGAAAACAGGGACAACCAACAACCATTCCGACGGATGGTTCGTAGGTATGGCGCCACGACTGGTAGGCGCATGCTGGGTAGGCGGCGAAAACAGGGATATACACTTCGATACAATGACATATGGTCAAGGTGCTACCATGGCTTTGCCTATATGGGCGTATTTTATGACAAAAGTTTATAAAGACAAAAGTCTCGGATATTCTCAGGATGAGAAATTCGACTATCCTCCAAATTATGTTTCCTGCAGTCGAAGTGCAACCGACAGCCTGTCGGTATCGACAGCCGCTGCTGAAAGCGTAACGGAATAAATTACGATAATAAAACAGACGATGAAATTTGTAGCGATAATACCAGCCAGATATGCTTCGACCCGTTTCCCGGCAAAGCCGCTAGCTTTATTAAAAGGGAAACCAATCATACAACATGTGTATGAAAGAGTTAGACAAACTATACCGGATACTTTTGTGGCGGTTGACGACGAACGTATTAAGTCATGCGTCGAATCTTTTGGAGGGAAAGCGATAATGACTTCTGTAGAGCACAAGAGCGGTACAGATAGGATAAATGAAGCATATAACAAAATAGGTTTGGATTGCGACGTAGTAATAAACGTTCAAGGAGACGAGCCTTTTATTCGCTGCGAACAACTGGAGGCTTTGATGAAGTGTTTCGATGACCCAGGTACTGAAATAGCAACTCTTGTTAAGCCTTATCCGGGAAACGGAGACTTGTCAATGCTAATCAATGCAAACTCTCCGAAGGTTGTGGTAGATAATAACATGAATGCTTTATATTTCAGCCGTTCCGTTATACCTTTTATACGTGGAGCAGAACAAAGCAGCTGGCTTGAAAAGCATACTTACTACAAGCATATAGGCATATATGCATATAAGGCTAAAGTGTTGTCTGAAATAACTAAATTACCGCAAGGAACTTTAGAGAAAGCCGAGTCTTTGGAACAGTTGCGTTGGCTTGAAAACGGATATAAAATCAAAGTAGGCTTAACAGACCTTGAGACAATCGGTATAGATACACCAGAGGATTTGAAAAGAGCGGAAGCCTTTTTAAACGATAACCAATATTTATAATAGATGAAACTTATGAATAAGAAAATAAGTATATTACCTATAGTCTTTGCTCTTGTCACTTCAACTTACGCACAAAAGATAAAAATAGGAACTTACGTTTTTAAGGACGGTGCGCAATACAGTGGCGAGCTAATGAACGGTAAGCCTTATGGAAAGGGAGAAACCGTTTTTAAGAACGGAGATACCTACAAAGGCGAATATGTTAAAGGGAAGCGTCAAGGATACGGCATTTACCAATTCACCGACGGCGAAAAGTATGAAGGGCAGTGGTATCAAGACCAGCAACATGGCAACGGCGTTTTTTATTTCAAGAACAACAACCGTTACGATGGCCTTTGGTATCGCGACTACCAACAAGGTACAGGCACTATGTACTATTATAACGGAGATGTTTATAAAGGTGAGTGGGATTCGGACAAACGTAACGGTACAGGAACTTATACATACGCAAATGGAGCTTACTACAAAGGCGATTGGATAGACGACCAAAAGTCGGGCCATGGAATATTCGACTGGAATGACGGTTCGAAATACGAAGGCTCGTGGGCTAACAACCAACGTAACGGTAAGGGAACTTTCTATTATTCCGATGGTGACGTATATACAGGCGAATGGAAGAATGATATACAAAACGGTAAAGGCATATACAAATTCCAGAACGGCGATATGTACGAAGGCCAGTACGTGAACGGTGAGCGAGTAGGTGAAGGTATACTCACGTTTGCCAATGGTAACAAGTATGTAGGAAATTTCCTTAATGGTGAGTTCAGCGGCAAAGGCGTATATATATGGAAAGACGCGGCAAGGTATGAAGGAAATTGGAAGAATAACTTGCGTGACGGCTTCGGTAAATATACATGGAAAAACGGCGATGTATACGAGGGTAACTGGTCGAAAGGTGAAATGAACGGCGAAGGAATCTTAAGGCTCGCGAGCGGGGAAAAGTTCAAGGGTACATTTAAAAACGGCAAAAAAGAAGGTGCCGGCATAGAGGAAAAGAAAGACGGGACCCGTTTTGAAGGACATTTCCATAATGGGCTAAAGGACGGCGATTTTGTAGAAAAAGACAGAAACGGAAATATCGTGCGCCAAGGTACATACCGTAGCGGCGTATTGCAGTAAGTTTTCAAAATTTTTATAGATAATATAAGCGAGAAAACTGAGCTGATAAATCCGAAAGTTTTCTTGGTTTTTTATGAAAACTCAAAAAGAGTTTTCCGTTTTAAAGGAGACCTCGCAACCCCGCTTCTGGTGCGGGCTCGCTTATGTCAGACATATTTTAAAATACGTCAGACATATTTTGAAATATGTGCCTTGTATTTTTTCTTTCCTCCGAGAACGGCTTTCGGGAGTTCTAATTCGGGACGTAAAAAAACGGGCGATAATTTTTTTAGTTTTCAATTTTACATCCATCCCGTTTCATAAAGTTTTCTAAAAAGCAATGCGCTTTATGTTTTAAAATGCCCTAATCCCTTTTCCCTTTTATTCTATGCGCCTTGCCAAGCAAAGTACCCGCTGTGACTTACTGTGAATTTTTCGCAGGAACATAGGTTGAAAAAGAAAATGTTGTTTTCGCTTTTCTTTCAATTGAATTTCACTATCTTTGTCATATAATGACATTAAAATTCTATCGAATATGAAAAAGAAACCTAAGCAGCTGCCGCTAATAGCTAATGACCCATGGTTGGAACCGTTTAGTGAAGCAATTGAAGGACGTCATGCACGCGTAACCGATAAAATAAAAGAGCTTACCGCAAATGGTGGAACACTTTCTGATTTCGCTTCAGGTCATATGTATTTTGGATTGCACAGAACTGCAAAAGGATGGGTATTTCGCGAATGGGCTCCAAATGCAACGGATATATATTTGATAGGTGATTTTAATGACTGGAAAGAAACCCCAAAATACAAATTAGAAAGGAAAGATTTCGGGAATTGGGAAATTTCATTGCCTGCGAGTGCAATGAAACATGGCGATCTCTATAAGATGAAAGTATATTGGAATGGAGGTTGCGGCGAGCGGATTCCGGCATGGTGCCGGCGTGTGGTACAAGATGATGTTACAAAGATTTTCAGTGCTCAAGTATGGAGCCCCAAAAAGCCTTATGAATTTAAAATAAAGGATTTTCGCCCTAAAACCGACCCTCTTCTTATATATGAATGCCATATAGGCATGAGCCAGGATAATGAAAAGGTCGGGACATACGAGGAATTCCGCTTGAACGTTTTGCCGCGCGTAGTAGCCGACGGGTATAATTGTATTCAGGTTATGGCAATACAAGAGCATCCGTATTATGGTTCTTTCGGGTATCATGTGTCAAGCTTTTTTGCACCGTCGAGCCGCTTTGGAACACCTGATGAACTTAAACGTTTAATTGATGAAGCACATTCCAAAGGATTGGCCGTAATAATGGACCTTGTGCATTCTCATGCGGCAAAAAACGAATGCGAAGGCTTGGGAAACCTTGCCGGCGACCCGAACCAGTTTTTCTATTCGGGCGACAGGCATGTGCACCCCGCTTGGGATAGCCTGTGCTTTGACTACGGGAAAAACGAAGTGATACATTTCCTGCTCTCAAATTGCAAATATTGGCTTACAGAATTCAAGTTCGACGGTTTCCGTTTTGATGGAGTCACTTCAATGCTGTATTACGACCACGGTTTGGGAAAAGCTTTCGGAAGTTATGCCGATTATTATAACGGCAATGAGGACGACAACGCTATTTGCTATTTGTCGCTGGCCAATGAAGTGATACACGAGGTAAATCCGCATGCTATAACGATTGCTGAAGAAGTTTCCGGTATGCCCGGGCTTGCGTATCCTGTGAAGAAAGGCGGTTACGGATTCGACTACCGTTTGTCGATGAACATACCTGATTATTGGATTAAGACAATAAAGGAAAAAAGAGATGAGGACTGGAAGCCGAGCTCTTTGTTCTGGGAATTAACCAACCGCCGCCAAGATGAAAAATGCATTTCTTACTGCGAGAGCCACGACCAAGCCTTGGTGGGGGATAAAACCATTATTTTCCGCCTTATAGACGCTGATATGTATTGGCACTTCCATCGCGATTATAGAAATGGCAATGTAGACCGCGGTATAGCCTTGCACAAAATGATACGCTTGCTTACGTTGTCTACAATAAATGGCGGATATTTGAATTTTATGGGAAATGAGTTTGGACATCCCGAATGGATAGACTTCCCACGTGAAGGCAATGGTTGGAGTTATAAATATGCGCGTCGGCAATGGCATTTGGTAGACGATGAGAATTTGTGCTATCATTACCTGGGCGACTTCGACAAGGCGATGATAAAAGTTATAAAGACCGAACGCAAATTCCAGAAAACGCAAGTTGTCGAAATATGGCACGACGATAATGACCAGATACTGGCTTATATGCGTGGTAAATTGCTTTTTGTCTTTAATTTTAACCCGAGCAGGAGCTTCCCGGATTATGGTTTCCGAGTTCCAGAGGGGAAATACAAGGTATTACTTAATACGGACTCGACAACGTTCGGCGGCTTTGGGCTTACAGACGACAACGTGGAACATTTTACTGAGTTCGACAGCACATTAAAGCCCTTTGGTAAAGGTTGGGTAAAGATATACGTGCCTGCACGTTCTGCTGTCGTGCTTAAATTGATTGATTAACTGTACGTAGTTTTTAGATGTTTAGAATTAACTATCGAAATCACTCGCAAAGAACAAGCAATAAGGTGCGAGCCATGTTGACGATAGTCTTTATGGCTTATTCCTTTTGCTACATATTCATATTGCAGTCTGACATGCTTGCATATTTGCAGCACGTCTTGTCAGAAGGCCATACCACGTATAATCGCTTGGTTGGTTCGTTAATAGTGGTATTCCTGGTTTTTATAATTCATGCAGCTGTTTCGGCAATAACAAGACTTCCTGAAAAACTTTATGCGTTTACCTTCTTGCCCTCTGCTTTATTCCTTGCTGTGTTAACCGATTTGATAGCGGATTATTCGTTGTGCAAACTTTTAATTTATTTGGCGGTTTTGGTGTTAACAGTGTTGCTTTATATTAAAACAGCCAATTCAGCGTCGAGCCAGAGAAGAAAAAGCGACAGCAGTTCTGTTTATATAAGCAACGTTTTAATTTTGTGTATAATGATGGTTGTCGTAGGTTTGTGTGGTAATAGCAACGACAAGCAGCATTATGAATTAAAGATGGAGCGACTTTTGAACGAAAGTAAATATGAAGAAGCCGTAAAAGTGGGAGCGAAGTCGCTTGTTTCGAGCGAACGATTGACATGCTTGCGCGCCTTTGCCTTGTCCAAGTCCGGGCTTCTTGGTGAAAAGATGTTCGAATACCCGGTAACGTCAACAGAAAACGCTTTGCTTATTCCTCGAAAAGACAGTACGCACATGATATTTCATCCTGATAATATATATAAATATTTAGGTGCGTTTCCCGGAGAGACTTCGACCTCTTATCAGTTTTTGCATTTGATTTCTTCTCAACCTGATTTGCTCAAGTCGCGTCCTCAGATAAAAGATTATTTGCTGACAACTGTACTGTTGCGGAAAAATTTGGATCTTTTTGCTTCTGAAATAAAGCGATTCTATGATTTTTCTGATTCAACCTTAGTCTTGCCAAAACATTATGGAGAAGCTTTAGTGTTGTACTCACATCTGCGCACAAAACCAAAGGTTACATATAATAATACATTAACAGAAACAAATTACAAGGATTTCGTTGAGTTCAGTGAAAAATACAAGGATAGATTGATGCGGGCCAATGCTGTACGTCAGCATTATGGCGATACGTATTGGTGGTTTTATTACTACGGTAAAGTATGTAAATGATTTTATTCCTGGCTCAGTTGAATTTTAATGGCCGTATGACGTGAAACTACAAGAATACAGACTTTATACGTACTTTGTTAGTTTGCTGAAACCTCGTCTGTTTCTGTGCTGTAGCTTAGTTCAATTGTATTTTCGTAACTGAAAATGCGGCATTCACCGTTATCCATTCGTTGCACTTCACTTTTTTGAATGCCATAAACGGCAGAAAGTATGCAACGGTTTATAAATCCGTGTCCCATTGCAAGAATAGTTTTGCCGTCATACTTTTTTATCATGGTGTTTAAAAATTCTACAGCTCGGGCACATCCATGTTCTTGGGTCTCCACGTCATCAGGGAATACATCTAATTTCTTTGCTTCCGTGTATGACATACCGGTAAGAGAACCCCAATCCCTTTCACGCAATAGTGGACACAAATCGATAGGTAAGTTGAATTTCTTGTTTATTATGGCAGCAGAGTCTAAGGCGCGTTTCAAATCACTCGAAACGAAAGCGTCAAATTTCAGGTCTTCAAGCCTGTCGCTTAATGCTTTTATTTGTTCTTCTCCTTTTTTATTTAGGTGTCCGGGTGTGCAGCCTTGAAGTATGCCGGAACAATTCTCTATTGTTTCTCCGTGGCGTATTAAATAAATTGTCAACATTTGTGTATGAATCAGAGGGTGCAAAAATAAGAAATTAAGCATTCATTATGAAATCTGTTAGCAGGAATCCGTAATAATGGCTACTTTCGCGCTGTGAAAATTAACAAAGACAGTATTTATGATTAAGCATGTAGTTTTATTTCGTTTTAAGGATGACATTGCGGCTGAAGACAGGAAGAATGCCTTTGAATCTTTCCGCAGCGGTATAATGTCACTTGTTAAGACAATTCCTGTTATAAGGAAAATAGAGGTAGGATATAATGTGAACTCCCAGGAAAGTTGGGATATATGCCTTTGTGGTGAGTTCGAAAGCATGGAAGACGTTGTTTCTTACAGCACACATCCCGAGCACCTCAAGGTGTCTGGTGCATTGAAACCTCTGCTTTCTGGCAGGAGTTGCGTAGATTACGAAGTAACCGCGAGCTGATGGCCTGCGGTTATTTCGTTTTAACAGTTTTCTTACTTATTTGCTTTGAGCCGGCGCTTCATTTCTTTTACGGCTGTCTCAAGTTGTACGTCTTTTGTGCCGAGGAGGTCTTTTACCGTTACGGGAACCATGATGTCTGGTTCTATTCCAACACCCTCAAAGGAAGTAAGGTCGGGGAATGCGCATTCAATCGTACATATCCGGGCGCGCATTCTGCGGCATAAGTTCATTGTTATAGGCTGTCCCGTGCTGCCGAATGTCGTTTCGCCCATGGCTATGAAGTTGTCAAGTTGTGAAGCGAATATAAGGAAATCTTCGGCGGCCGAGGCTGTGAAATTGTTCGTCAGTACAATCGTAGGCACCTCCACATACGGCCTGTCGGCCTCGAGCGTTACTTCTTGAAAGTCCCATGGCGTCATTGCCAAGTCTTGTGCATAGAGGTAGTTCAGTCTGTTCCAGTTGTCGCCCACCGTGTCAGCCGGTGTCAGCGCACCGTCTCCAAACCAGCCTAACCCGTATGCTGCGCGGTGTGGCTCATACGCCCGTATACGTATGGCCATGCCTTTGAACTTGCTTTTCGAGGTAAGGTGTTTGATTATGTTTTCGGCGTTGTGGTCGCTGCCTCCGCCGTTTGAACGCAGGTCTATTATTATTCCTTTAGCTTTACTGATTTTGTCGAAGTTGTTTTCAAAAGAATCAACAACGCTCTCGTTCTGGAATGTACCTATTTTTACGTAAGCTATCTTTTTGTCGAGCATTCTAAAGTCGAACGGCTTTGTGTTCTGTGTCCATTTCAATCCGGGGAGCGTGAATGTCCTTCCGTTATTGTATGGCAGGTAATAGTTCTCTAATGTGAGCGGTATGCGTTTGCCTTCAAGCGTTTGTATTACTATGTTGTGCTTAGTGTGGTGCAAGCCTTGGAACAGCGACGACGCAGCCCAGCGCATTTGTATGTGGGGCGTCGAAGCTGCTTGCAGCGGAACTATATTCTTTTTCATGTATTCAATGGCCGGCTCGCCTTCTATTTCGACTATCTCGCTGCCGAGGGGAATACGTAGGGAGTTCAGGCTGTCTATGCCGGAAACTATGATTTTTCCTTCTGCATACATGGTTTGTAATTCCATTCCTCTGAAAGCGGTTGTAGTCCAAGGTATGCCGTCTGCCTGTATACTTGTGTGCCCGTTTTGCAGGAAGCCGCAAAAGCGTTTCATCTGGCAGTAGAAATCCCAGTCAGTCTTGCTGTCAAGGGCTATTTGTATGTTTTCCCGATATAGCGAATCCCAACGTTGCACGCCTATTTGTGGCATATAAACGAAGTTCCGTCGGGCTTCGGCCCAGAATTTAGATAATGCCTCTATTTTCTCTTTTGTGCTCCAAGGCTTTGTTTCTTGACAATAGGTTGTAGTGTTTGTAAGGATTAGAACTGTAATGAATGGTATAAGGGCTTTTTTCATGGTGAATTAGTTTGTTTCATTAGAACATACGTCAAAAGCAAAGATATGTTTTTTTTGTATAAATAATGCTTTGAGCGATTAAAAAATCGCTTCACGGGAGCAAGAAAAAAATATGTCTGAGATATTTTAAAATATGTCAGACATAATTCGAAATATGTCCGACCTGTTTTCTTAACTTCTTTAAACAATTGGACGGAATTCGGGAAAACGATACACTGAAAAATATTTTACCTCGTGGGCGCACATGCAAAAAGCTATGATAAAATTTAGTACCTTTGCAACCTGTTCATACTATACTGTAATGTAAATAATTTATGAAACCTGTTTTCATTGCCGGGCCGTGTGTGATAGAGTCGGCTGAAATATTGGATATTGTTGCCAAAGAACTTGTACGCCTGAACGATAAGTTTGGTATAGATATAATATTCAAGTCTTCGTTCGACAAGGCAAACAGGACGTCAATTCATTCTTTCCGAGGCCCGGGATTGGAAAAGGGACTGCAGATGTTGGCTGACGTGAAAAGCAAATACGGCCTTCGTCTGCTCACTGATATTCATGAGGTGTACCAGGCCGAACCGGCAGGCGAGATTGTGGATGTGCTTCAGATTCCGGCTTTTTTGTGCCGGCAGACGGATTTGCTGCTTGCAGCTTCGAAAACCGGAAAGGTCGTAAATATAAAAAAAGCGCAATTCCTCTCGGGCGAGGATATGAAGTATCCGTTTGAAAAGGCGCGTGATGCCGGTGCAACAGATATATGGCTAACCGAACGAGGGAACACGTTCGGATATAATAATCTCGTGATAGATTTCCGTAACATACCTGTAATGCGGCAATACGCCGAAACCGTGATAATGGATTGCACGCATTCCGTGCAGCGTCCGGGTGGGGCCGGAGGAAAAACCGGAGGCGACAGGAAGTATGTCCCGTCGGTAGCTCTCGCGGCTAAAGCATTTGGTGCCACAGGATACTTTTTCGAAGTGCACCCGAATCCTGACAATGCGTTGAGCGACGGGCCTAATATGTTGAATCTTTACGATTTGGAAAAAGTTATTAAATCATTAATATGAGCGATATTATCAATATAGCTTCACAATGTTTACGCGATGAAGCCCAGGCCGTTTTAGACCAGATTCCTTTGTTGGATAATAACTTTGAGCGTGCTGTAAAATTAATTCTCGACTGTAAAGGCAAACTGATAGTAACTGGAGTGGGGAAGAGTGGGCATATAGGCGCCAAGATGGCGGCTACGCTTTCAAGTACAGGAACCCCGAGTTTTTATTTGAATCCCCTTGACGCATATCATGGCGACTTGGGCGTTGTTGGTAATGACGATATAATCCTGGCGCTGTCAAACAGTGGTCAGACAGACGAATTGCTCAGGCTTTTGCCTTATTTTCAAGAAAAGAAAATACCCGTAATAAGCATGAGCGGGAATCCCGAATCGTTGTTGGCGAAAAATACGGACGTGCATATTACGGTGACGGTCCGTTCCGAGGCTTCCCCGCTGGGACTGGCACCCACAACATCTACCACGGCAGCGCTCGCTGTGGGCGACGCGCTCGCTTGTGCATTAATGTTGGCCCGCGATTTCAAGGTACAGGACTTTGCGCGTTTTCATCCAGGTGGTAGTTTGGGAAAACGTCTTCTTACAACGGCCCGCGATGTAATGCATAAAGAAGACCTTCCCGTTGTTCCGCCAGAAATGGAATTGGGCAAGGCGATTATCAGGGTAAGCCAAGGACGGTTAGGCTTATGTGTAGTGGTGGTAAACGATGAAGTCGTAGGTATAATCACTGACGGAGATGTAAGGCGAGCTATGGAAAGTTCGCAAAACAGATTCTTCTCGCTTACCGTAAACGATATAATGACAAAGAATCCGAAGGTTGTAACACCAGAGACAAAAATCAGTACTATCGATAATATTTTGCAAAAGAATAAGATACATGCCGTTCTTGTTGTAGACGACAAGAATCGTCTGGTGGGAATAGTAGACTCGTTTAGTATTATGTTGTAGTAAAATATGTAACCACGAAACATTATAGCATTATCTTGTAAAACCTGCAGAACAGAAGATTACGAAGGAGAAAACGTGTGAGACGCATAACCTTAATATTATCATTATTAATTTTCGGCTTATGTAATGCAAATGCCGACCGTGCAGATTCAGTCTTTGTTGAATATCTTCGGGATTCGGGAATACCTATTACAGAAAACAACAGCGTTACTTTGCTTCCGAGCGGAAAAGAGAAATTCAACGACATGTTTTCCGCAATTAGGCAGGCAAAAAGTTCAATACACTTAGAGTACTTTAATTTCAGAAACGATTCAATAGCTTCTGCTTTGTTTGACATCTTGGAAGAAAAAGCCAGGCAAGGCGTAGAAGTGCGTGCTCTTTTTGACGCGTTCGGTAATGCTTCGAACAATCGCCCGCTATCGAATGAAAATGTTGAACATTTGCGCAAGCGGGGAATAGAAATATATAAGTTCGACCCACTGAGGTTTCCGTGGATAGATTATGCCCTACATCGTGACCATAGGAAGATTGTGGTAATTGACGGTAAAATAGTATATACCGGAGGTATGAATGTGGCAGATTACTATATTAACGGAACAAAAGAGGTCGGTGACTGGCGCGACATGCATTTAAGGATAGAAGGAGAGGCAGTTGCTGTATTTCAAGATATTTTTTTGAGGATATGGAACCGTACAACCGACCAGAACATAGAAGGTGAAAAATATTACCCGGTTGATTTTGCCGACATTTCATCTTTTAAAGGTCTTAAAACTGATACCTGCTGCTCTAAAGGAAATAAAGAAATTGCAATAATAAACAGAGAGCCCAATAAAACTCCGAAAATTATACGTAAGACATTTATTAGCGCAATCAATAGTGCAAAAAAGGACATACAAATTGTAAATCCTTATTTTACATTGAACAGGAAAATATACAAAGCGTTGAAAAATGCGATAGAACGTGGAGTAAATGTCGAGATAATGGTTTCAGAAAATAGCGACATTCCGATTACTCCGCGCGTTGTAGAGTATACAGTAAGGAAGCTACAGAAAAAAGGTGCTAACGTCTATTTTTATCGTGGTGGTTTTCACCATTCCAAGATAATGACAGTCGATGGGCTTTACAGTTTTTTAGGTTCTGCTAATTTGAACGCACGTAGTCTTGCGTGGGATTACGAATGTAATGTTGCTATAATGGACAAATGCACAACGTCGGAGTTTCATTCCATATACGAAGACGATAAAAAGGAGTCGTGTCTAAAGTTGACAGATGAGTATTGGAGTACTCTTTCTAAATGGAAGAAATTCCAAGGCTGGCTGTTCCATTTCCTTAGGCCTTTCCTTTGAAAAACAGCCCGCTCTAATTTGAATGCTGCCTTATAATATGTTTTTAAAAATGGTCATCCATTTGTCTTCAAAACTTTTTCTGTCTATTCCAAGTTCCTTTATGGAAGCATTTGACGCGATTCCATGCCGAATGGCTAATTCTTTATTAACGGCGTAATATTTCATTCCTTCGAATAACGCTTCGGAGGAAGCAGTTTTACATACATAGCCATCAATACAATGTCTAATCAATTCAGGCATTCCTCCAGTAGGATAAATTATACAAGGACGCGAATACTTCTTTGCTTCAACTAAAACATTTCCCAATGGCTCTTGTTTAATAGAAGGAACACAAAGAACGTCTATATGCTTAAAGAATGTCTCGATATCTTCAATTTCACCAAGAAGTATTATATTAGATTTGAATTTTGAAGGTATCATGTTTTGAATCTGTTGTGTATATGTAGGCCTATATGCAAGTGACCCTGCAATATAATAAAACGAATTTGGACATAAGGCTAATATTTTCAATGCACATTCAATGAAATGATGTACTCCTTTTTGTTCTATTATTTGCCCGATGAATCCAAACACAACGTTATTACATCCCTTTGATGCTAAATAATAGTTAGACTCATCTTTACCAATCCGTTTGCGTGCAGGAGGATAATTGTATATAACTATATCATTTTCGTCTTTCCTTCCTGCGTTTCTCATTGCATTCATAATATATTGAGAGATACAGACACAGCGTGTTACCTTCTGTAATACATAGCGATTCCATACAAATTCATTGTATTTTCTAAAAGAAAGGTTCTTAAAAGCAGGTTCATCTCCTATGCGATAAATAATACGTTTACGATAAAAATATAAAGCTGGATACAAATCATAAAATGTGATTTCATTGCACATCATTAAAACATCCGGCTTATATTTTATTATGTAATACAAAGTTTGTAGATTTCCTATGATAAAAGTTCTAAGAAAAGTAAACAACCGATGTTTTGTACTATGCCTATTAGGGGAAACTATCGCAAACGGATTTAAAAATTTAACAGATTCTTTAAGTTTGCTATTTGCTTTTCTATTTATTATTACGGAAAAATGACAGTTGGTCCGTTCTTTTAGCAGCTCATAAACTTCTATATTTGAACGTTCTTTCCCGTACATTACTTCTGATGTAAGTATTGCTAAAACTTTTTTCATAGATAACTATTCTTGTTTTTTAAAGCTATTAGGATTTGTAATCAAGTATAATATTCATTTATAGGCACTCTACAAGAATATTCTTATGCCAAAATAGCAGCTATAAGTCATTTATATTAATAGTTCTTTTCGTACTTCAAAAATGCGGCCTTTATGGTTTTACTTATTTCCCGATTTTCCTGAATATACTTCATTTTTAGAAATAATATAGTTATATATTTCAATGGAGTAAAAGAAAAGTATTTTACAGCATCTAATAAAAGAATATTTATGGATTTATGTTTGTTTTTGCTCATTTGTTTTAAGGGGGAACTAAAATACTTTATAGCTTCGATGTAATCTAAATACATTCTTTTTTTAATGGAAGTTGTTCTATTCTCACGGTCGTGAATACCAATTGCTTTTATAGCTATTCCAACTTTCATCCCATAATACGCAACCCTTTCTGTATAGTTGTCATCCTCTCCGTAATGTGGAAATGAAGGTGAAAAACCGCCAACTTTAAGTAAACATTCTCTACTCATTAACCAATGTGCAGCCATGACACTTTTAACATTATACACTTCGTTTAATTTTCCCAAAATAATGTCATTAAAAAAATGTGGGCATGATTCATAACACAACGCTCCTGCTGCAAAATTGAAATCCAATTTGTGCATATTAGCTTGTACTTGCAACGGACTGAGAATGCCATATTGTGGATATTTTTTTGCAACGTCAATCAATGTCCTAAAGGTCTCTTCCATAACCCAAGCGTCTTGATTTAGCAAATAGATATATTCATAACCATTATCAATGGCATATTGTAGCCCTATATTATTCGCTTTGCCAAATCCTAAATTTGTAGTACTCTGTTTAAATATTACTTGCGGATATTTTTCTTTGATATGCCTTATTGTTCCGTCTTTAGAACCATTATCTACGATAAATATATCAGCATGAAAGGACGATGACAAAACACTTCTAATACAAGTGTCTATCCATTTCATGGCATTATATGTCACTATGATTACAAGTAATTCTTTCATTCTTGAATGAGGCATTTTTTTAGTTTTTCAAATCCGCTTTCAGCTATATTTTTAGCCAAAATAGTATGTTGTTTATCATAAGGTTTAATAGGTAGCAAATCCATAAATTTTTCAATGGTTTGCATTTGTGCGTCTCTATTGTCAAAAAGGTGCGTTATATCCACCATGTAGTGTTTCATGGCTAAAGTCTCCAATAGACCTTCCATTTTATGTTCGTAACTTAAAGCTATAAATGGAACGCTATTATTTATAGCGAATACAATCGAATGGTATCGCGCACCTATTACAAATATTGATTTAGATATTATGGATTGTTGTATATCCGAACTGTAGATATCATCAACGACCATTACTTGCTCACGGCTAAAATTCTTTGCTATATCACGCATGAATAATACATCATTGCTCAAGTAGCTATTACCATTAAATAGTTGTGGTAACATTACAGCTCTGGAATTAGGGTATTTTTTGAATGCTTCCTTTAAAAGGTGAGTATAAAATTGAATAACGTCATTTTTTGTTGCTATATTTTTATAGGCAAAATGCCAAATTAGCGAATTAGGAACAAACACAAAATATGGATTATTACCTATTTGCTTTGCAACTTGTAATGGAATTTCACAATGAGGCGAATCAAGAAAAGCTGTATCAACGACAGGTATATAAGGTATCCCTAGTTTATTTGATACTTGTTCCGACTTCTTATCACGCAAGGAGATATACTTAAAATAATTTAATAACTCCATACTTATTTTCTTAAACAGTCTATTGTCATGTGTCTTCGTAGGAAAGGGACCGATAGACCGTCCGTAATAAGCTATTGGTTTATTAAATAGTTTGGCGCAATAGAGATTAAACAAATGATACCATGACTGGAATCCTCCCATGTTTATACCGCCTGGAGCACATATGACAAAATCCGAATCTTGGAAATATTGCAACCATTTTCTTATACCCGGATGCAAGAACCACAAAAAATGCATTCGATGTTTTAGTCCGAACTCGCCTATTTTAGTGAAACCTTTATTTAAAGAAGGTGCGCAGTGGATATAATGCACATTCGGCGCTTCAACAGAAAATTGTTTAATTGAATCTATATTTGTGGATTTTCCAAAAAGAACATTGATTTCATATTTAGGAAATTCTTTTGCCAATCGCCTAACTAAAGCTTTATGAGCAGATTCATCCCCCCTGTTATTCAAGGGTTGATTTATCATTAAAATATTCATAACTTTATTATTGATGAAATCTATTTGTCTGACCAATGTCTTTCCGTTTAGAAATAGCTACATTAAAATTCTCCAATAAATTACCTACACCGATAATAACTATTGGAACTTCATTTTGAGGAATATCAAAATCAACCAACTTTTTTAATTTATCATGTGTAAAGCCACATGATAAGGGTATAGTGCCTAATCCTAAAGAATGCAATGCATTAATTAGGTTCATGGCATACAGTCCTCCGTCTATATAAGCTTGATGTAGTTCATAATACAAAAAAGCTTTTAAATTGGCTGTCACTAATATGGAGGTTCTTATTTCATTCTCAAATCCGTGACTTCCACCTTGCCATTTTATTAAATTTATACTTTCTTCTCCTTGAAACACATGTGTATGCCAACTTTGGCGATTGCAAGCTGAAGGGGTTTTTTGAGCTAATTTAAGCGCTTTTTCTATTGTTTCTTTAGCAACCGTTTCTTTGCTGAAATATCTTATGGAATGTCGGCTAGTCAATAATGATTCAAAATTATTATTACATTTTTTGAGAATTTCGTCTTTCGAAATCTGGATTATTCCACCTTGCTCTTTTACATCAACGAAACCTGATTTTTCCATTAATATCTTATATTCTCTTTCTATTATAGGAATTTCTACCTCCATTGATTTTGTATAATTGATATATTTCTTAATTGTGCCCAACGGATATATTAGAAATTCTTTATCAGTTTTACCGTATATATCAGAATACTTATTCAGCCTTTTTAAAAGTTTTAATACTTTTAGCTGTCCGAATCCTTTTCTTGGATTTTTTAAAGATAACCCTTTTTCTATTGTATGGTTTTCTCGCAATAAAGTATATTGCATCTTTTCAATATCATTATTCGTAGATATTGATGCATTGTATTTCATTGTAAGTTTACAAAAATAAAAAATATCTTTCCAAAGCGATAGCCGTATTTTTATGAGCGGTATTAATCTGGATAGTAGTCTTTTCATTTCTTATATGTATTCTTTTTTATGTAATTATTTTTTTGCGTTATTTTTTATCATTCTTTTAAGGTATCCCAGTTCTTTCCAACCTAAAAATATAGCATAGAGTTGAACTTTTAAGACTTTGCGGTAGCGTGGGATAAAAACATTCGCAAAACATCCGGTGAATGTCACAGTTACAATCGTCACTGAAGCCGAACCGATTATTCCATATTTGGGAATCAACAAATAATTCAGTGCAACACAAAGCACGCACCCCATAATATTCCGTATAAACGCCCATTTTTGGATACGTTCCATGATGATTATTTGCCCGCCTGACGCCGACAATGCCATGCCCACCGCCTTAAACGCCATTATCTGCAAGACCGGTATCGCCGGGGAATATTTCTCTCCATACGTGTATGTTATCAGCCAATAGGCAAGTATAGAAAACGTCAGGGAAATGATAACCGATGTCCATGTAACAATGCTAACGAATGTTCTTTTCCTGGCTTCGTATGTTTCAGGATGGCTTTCTTTTTCCCTTATCAGCATGGGAGTGACCGTCTGCACCAATACGGTAGGAAGGAATATTATCAAGTCAACAAACTTCCCGGCTGTTGCAAAATAGCCTACTTCTGCCTTGTTTAGCATATTGCCAATCATCACTTGGTCTATGCGCTGATATATGATGACGGCAGCTCCCGACAAAACCAAAGGGAATGATTCTTTCACTATAAACCAGACTATAGTTTTGTCAAATTTCCATTGCCTTACCGAACCTACGATGGATTTATAACTGATATAATAGCCGCTCGCCACAAGTGCTGTATCAAAAATCTGCGCATAGATGAAGTATTCTAACGGGGCTTTCATCAGAAGTAGCAGTATCTTAATCCCTGCCCCGACGAAAGTACGGAAAATTTCCGATTTTACGATATACTTGTTCTGCACAATGGAAGTGAAATAGTTCCTTAAGATATTCCCCGTCCCGGTAAACAATGTCAGACCGTATGTAAGAATCATCATGGACGTAAACCGGTCTGTTTTATAAACGATTAAGGAACATACAATTCCCAAATAGGCAAGAACTGCAAATAATATCCTGAGACCAAAACAAGTGCCTAAAATGGTATCCTTTTTGTCATTCTGCCGTGACAGTTCCCTTATTTCAATATTGTCAAGGCCGAATGTGGCGAATACGGTGAAAATGGCGACATAACTGATAACATAGTTCATGATACCGTAATTCTCTGGCCCGAGATACCTTGCTACAAGAATGCCCACAAACAAAGCACTCGCCATATTGACGGTTTTTCCTCCTAATGACCATATCACATTTGAAGCTATTTTCCTTTGCGAATCAGATAAATTCATTAAGGTCTATTTCTGTTTAATAGGCTTTTTTACAATCAGTTTTAATTGTTGTATGCATAAAGATGATTCATCAGTGTTATATAATAATACGTTGTTATCTTGATGTTGTTTTCTTCTAAAGGTCGAAATCTGTTTAATGAATGCTTTGAATGGTATTTTCCTAAAAAATGCGGCAAACGGCTCGTCATTATCTAAAGATTGTAAAGCATGATGCAGTTGCGGTTGTAAAATCGCCGTTTTCTGCTTCTAAAAATGATGACGACAAGTCATAGTCAATTTTTATTTGCAACAGAGTTTAACTTTTCTTGAATTAATGTTGACAGATGTTATACAATTCTTATTTCTTATCCCTTTTGAAAATGTCCTTAGCATAAGTTTTTCTTTTAGAATGTAACACAAAAGTAGCATATTTTCAGCATACTCACAGAATTTAAACGAGAAAAATCATATTTTCTTGCGTTGCTAATTCGCTGACTTCAGTGTATTTGAAGGCCACTTTCGTGTCGGTAAAATATGCTTTTTTATTTGCGACAGAATTCAGCCCCATGCAGTAGTTTAAATGATTTAGTAATATCCTGGTAATCAAAGCTGTCTTATTCTGTATCAATAATAGTTCCCATTCTTGAACGTACAAGCTGAGCGTTCAAAAAGATATACGACAAGATAAGGCAGGTTGCGCCCACAAACCTGAGTGTCCTGATATTGGGCGAGAGCGTTACGGGCGAGGAACACATCGCCAAAAAGATACACGCAAAGAGCAAACGGGCAGACAAGCCTTTCGTGTCTGTAGATTGTGTCCTGTTGTAGAAAGAACTTGCCGCCTCCGAACTGTTCGTCTGTAAGACGGATTGTAACAGTATTTTTCTTATCCATAATATTTGCTTCTGAGATTAATGATTGTGACCATCGGGTGTCGTCTCACCTTCTTTTGAGGTGAGCAAGTGGCCGGGAAATGTAATACACCGGCATA
>ERZ791923.177-NODE-177-length-101980-cov-10.718283_pt1 | contig 101980 bp, 64 predicted proteins | sample MGYA00510133_ERZ791923 | MGnify/ENA primary metagenome ERZ791923 (study PRJEB30046, sample SAMN00792106) | human gut metagenome | study: EMG produced TPA metagenomics assembly of the A metagenome-wide association study of gut microbiota in type 2... | reverse complement strand
CGCTTTAGGGACTTACACCCGTTAGAATATGTTCGTGCTGGGCGAACTAAAAAAACCGTTTCTCAATGTGAGAAACGGTTTTTAATCTTTTCGCGGCAAGTAGATTACTTACGCAAACCAAGTTCTTTAACAATAGAACGATATCTTGTGATATCTTTGTCCTTCAGGTAATTCAGCAAACGGCGACGTTTAGCTACCAACATTGTTAAAGCTCTCTCTGTACTATAATCTTTTCTGTTGAGCTTCATGTGCTCAGTCAGGTGAGAAATACGGTAGGAAAACAAAGCTATCTGCGCTTCAGTTGAGCCAGTATCAGAGTTAGACTTCCCGTACTTTCCAAAGATTTCTTGCTTTTCAGCTGCGTCTAAATACATAATTTTTAGAATTTTGATATAGTAAATTATTCTTTTGAGCGTGCAAAGATAGACATTATCTTTATATCTCACAACGTTTTACAAGAAAAAAATGGGGCTATTGCATTTATTTCTAATCCTATTTTCGTACCTTTGCAGCCAAATAATAGGTATTATATGCAAAATATTCGAAACATTGCAATCATTGCCCATGTTGATCATGGGAAAACAACGCTGGTTGACAAGATGTTGCTGGCCGGAAATCTATTCCGCAGCAATCAAAATAGTGGTGAACTTATCCTGGATAACAACGACCTGGAACGTGAACGTGGTATAACGATCCTTTCTAAAAATGTATCCATCAATTACAACGGTACTAAAATTAACATCATTGATACTCCGGGACACAGCGACTTCGGTGGTGAAGTAGAACGCGTATTGAATATGGCAGATGGCTGCATTCTGTTAGTCGACGCTTTCGAAGGTCCGATGCCCCAAACACGTTTCGTACTTCAGAAGGCACTGGAAATCGGTTTGAAACCAATCGTGGTAGTAAATAAGGTAGATAAGCCTAACTGCCGCCCTGAAGAAGTTTACGAAATGGTTTTCGACCTGATGTTCAGCCTCAACGCAACAGAAGACCAACTGGACTTCCCCGTTATTTACGGTTCCGCCAAAAATAACTGGATGAGCACAGACTGGCAAAAGCCGACAGATACCATTACCCCGCTACTGGATTGTATTATTGAAAATATTCCTGCTCCCGAACAACTGGAAGGTACTCCGCAGATGCTGATTACTTCTCTGGATTATTCTTCTTATACCGGTCGTATTGCCGTAGGTCGCGTACATCGCGGTACCTTGAAAGAAGGAATGAACATCACGCTGGTAAAACGTAATGGCGATATGTTCAAATCTAAAATTAAAGAGCTTCATGTATTTGAAGGTTTGGGACGTGTAAAAACAAACGAAGTTTCATCAGGAGATATCTGTGCATTGGTAGGTATCGAGGGTTTTGAGATCGGAGATACGGTCTGCGATTTCGAAAATCCAGAAGCATTACCGCCAATCGCTATCGACGAGCCGACGATGAGCATGCTATTTGCCATCAATGACTCTCCGTTCTTCGGAAAAGACGGTAAGTTCGTGACTTCACGCCACATCCACGACCGTCTGATGAAAGAACTTGATAAGAATCTAGCACTCCGTGTAAGAAAGAGTGAGGAAGACGGCAAATGGATTGTTTCCGGCCGTGGCGTACTTCACCTTTCTGTATTGATCGAGACCATGCGTCGTGAAGGATACGAACTGCAGGTAGGTCAGCCACAGGTTATCTTTAAAGAAATCGACGGCGTCAAGTGCGAACCGATCGAAGAACTGACAATCAACGTACCGGAAGAATATTCAAGCAAGATTATCGATATGGTTACCCGCCGCAAAGGTGAAATGGTAAAGATGGAAAATACGGGCGAACGTATCAACCTTGAATTCGACATGCCTTCACGTGGTATCATCGGTCTTCGTACCAACGTACTGACTGCTTCTGCCGGTGAAGCTATCATGGCACACCGTTTTAAAGAATATCAGCCGCACAAGGGAGAAATCGAACGCCGTACCAATGGTTCCATGATCGCAATGGAAAGCGGAACTGCTTTTGCCTATGCCATCGATAAATTGCAGGATCGCGGTAAGTTCTTCATCTTCCCGCAGGACGAAGTATATGCAGGCCAGGTAGTAGGAGAACACTCCCATGACAACGATCTGGTTATCAATGTTACAAAATCCAAAAAGCTTACCAACATGCGTGCTTCCGGATCTGATGACAAAGTTCGTCTGATTCCGCCTGTTCAGTTCTCACTCGAAGAGGCATTGGAATACATCAAAGAAGATGAATACGTAGAGGTAACTCCGAAAGCAATGCGTATGCGCAAAGTCATTCTGGACGAAATCGAGCGTAAACGCGCGAACAAATCGTAAGCAATAGCCCGAGATAATGCAGAAAGCCCGCCGGATTTTATTTAGCGGGCTTTTTCTATTTCCAGTTCATGCATATTAAGCAACTTCTTTACGATCCAGTAGCCAACCCTAGCTTTATAAAAAGTTTTTTTTAATACAAGATCACCCCCACCAGACCTGCCAGACAAATCAGCAGAATAGGATGCAAATCCCATTTCCAGGTGATAAGGAATGCTCCTGCAAAAATCCCTATACTTTTATAATCAATAAAATTCTCCCTGTTCATCATCAACAAGGCAGCCGAGGCAATCAATGCCACTGACATGGGAAGCAAGCCGGACATCGCTGCTTTTATGTATTTATTATCCTTGCATTTCGCAAAGAAATAGGAAATGAGCAATACGAGAATAAAAGAGGGCAGACACACCGCTACGGTAGCAAGTACCGCTCCCCATACACTGTGTGTCACTGCATAGCCCACATAAGTAGCACTATTAATTCCAATCGGCCCCGGAGTCATCTGCGAAATTGCCACCACATCCGTAAATTGTTGGGGAGTCAGCCAATGGTGGAGATCTACAATTTCATGCTGAATCAACGAAAGCATCGCATAACCACCTCCGAAACCAAACGTACCTATCTTCAGATACACCCAAAGTAACTGTAAATATATCATGCCTTTATATCTTTAATCTTATTTTTCAACCACAGAGTATACACTAATCCACCGGAAATCCCCGCCAATACCACATAAATAGGAGAAAGCCCGAATTGCCAGATCAGTACTGTGGCAATCACAGGAGCTATCAGTTGCACATACTTCAAATGCAAAGCTCTGACCGCAGATATACAAGGAAACAAAATCAGCGCCACTACAGCCGGACGTATCCCGTTAAAGATACGAATCATCACCTCATTGTCCTGAAAACGGGCAAAGAACATGGCAATCAACATCATAATGACGAATGAAGGGAGAATAGTCGCCAACGCACAAACCAGACTTCCGCTGACCTTATGAAGTTTATATCCCACGAAAATGGATATATTTACCGCAAAAACTCCGGGCAACGATTGAGTCAAGGCAAACATTTCCATAAATTCTTCCTTGCTCATCCATTTTCTCTTGACTATTTCCCGCTCTATCAAGGGAATCATGGCATATCCTCCGCCAATGGTAAACATGCCGATTTTTGCGAATGTACAAAAGAGTTTCAAATAAGTAATAATCATGTATTTGTCAGCGTTTTATCGAACATAATTCAGATTAACAAAGATACAAAATCACCTTCATATAAACAAAAAAAGGCGGCTCCTTTCGGAACCGCCCACATTTTGCATTACATATCTATTGCCTAAAAGGCTTAGAGTTTCGGACCAGCAGCAACTAAAGCCTTACCAGCTTCGTTACCTGTAAATTTAGCGAAGTTCTTGATGAAACGTCCAGCCAAATCTTTTGCTTTTTCTTCCCATTGGCAAGCACATTCGTAAGTGTCGCGTGGGTCAAGGATCTTCGGATCAACACCCGGAAGTTCTGTAGGAACAACAAAGTCGAAGTAAGGCATAACCTTAGTAGGAGCTTTGTCGATAGAACCGTCAAGGATAGCGTCGATGATACCACGAGTATCTTTGATAGAGATACGTTTGCCAGTACCATTCCAACCAGTGTTAACCAAGTATGCCTTAGCACCAGTTTTTTCCATCTTCTTCACCAGTTCTTCACCGTATTTAGTTGGGTGCAGTGACAAGAAAGCAGCACCGAAACAAGCCGAGAATGTCGGAGTCGGTTCAGTGATACCACGTTCTGTACCAGCCAATTTAGCTGTAAAACCAGACAAGAAGTAATATTTAGTTTGTTCTGCGTTCAGGATAGATACCGGAGGCAATACACCGAATGCGTCAGCTGACAAGAAGATAACTTGTTTAGCATGAGGACCTTTAGACACCGGTTTAACGATGTTTTCGATGTGATAGATAGGATAAGAAACACGAGTGTTTTCAGTTACTGACTTGTCAGCGAAGTTGATTTCGCCTTCAGCGTTAACTGTACAGTTTTCCAACAAAGCATCGCGTTTGATAGCATTCCAGATGTCCGGTTCGCTTTCTTTATCCAAGTTGATAACTTTAGCGTAGCAACCACCTTCGAAGTTGAATACACCTTCGTCATCCCATCCGTGTTCGTCATCACCGATCAACAAACGTTTCGGGTCAGTAGACAAAGTAGTCTTACCTGTACCTGACAGACCGAAGAAGATAGCTGAGCTCTTGCCTTCTTTATCAGTGTTAGCAGAGCAGTGCATAGAAGCCATACCGTTCAAAGGCAATAAGTAGTTCATGTAAGAGAACATACCTTTCTTCATTTCACCACCGTACCAAGTATTCAGGATAACCTGGATCTTTTCAGTCAAGTTGAATACAACTGCAGTTTCCGAGTTCAAGCCCAGTTCTTTGTAGTTTTCAACTTTAGCTTTAGAAGCGTTCATGATAACGAAATCAGGTTCACCGAAGTTAGCCAGTTCTTCAGCTGTCGGACGGATGAACATGTTTGTTACGAAGTGAGCTTGCCATGCTACTTCCATGATGAAGCGCAGTTTCAAGCGAGAGTTTTCGTTAGCTCCGCAGAAAGCGTCAACAACGAACAGTCTTTTGTTAGAAAGTTCTTTAGTTGCCAAATCTTTCACAGCTGCCCAACATTTAGCGTCAACTGGTTTGTTGTCGTTTTTGTATTCTTCAGAAGTCCACCATACTGTATTTTCGCTGGTTTCGTCTTTTACGAAGAATTTATCTTTAGGAGAACGTCCTGTATAAACGCCAGTCATTACGTTTACAGCGCCCATGTTAGTTACCTGGCCTTTTTCAAAACCTTCCAAACCTGGTTTTGTTTCTTCAGCGAACAAAACGTCATAAGACGGATTGTGCACAATCTCGGTCACACCTGTGATACCGTACTTGCTTAAATCTAAATTTGCCATTTTTTTTGAATTAATTAAAATTGGTATTTCGTTTTATTATCTCTTTTCACCTGAACATGAGGAGCTTTGGGTGCCTCCTTGTAAATCCGGGTACAAAAGTAATACTTTCTTTGAAAAGGAAGAAGGGATTAGAGAAATTTTTCCCTAATTGAATCTCTTTTATAGATTCCTAACAATATCTGCAAACTGAATATTGCAATTTGAAAGATTATCGTTTACTTTGCAAGCCAGAACGTTCTCAATACGATGAAAATGAGATTAAATTATGATTAAACTATAATATGAAAGTAATTGATTTTAGCCAAACAAATTCGATTCTAAACCAGTACATATCCGAAATCAGAAATGTAGAAGTTCAGAATGACCGCCTACGTTTCCGCCGTAACATTGAACGGATCGGAGAAATCATGGCTTACGAAATGAGCAAAGAGTTCCGATACTCAGTAAAAAACATCCGGACACCACTGGGCATTGCTCCCGTCAGCACACCGGACAACCAGCTTGTCATCAGCACCATTCTCCGCGCCGGCCTTCCTTTTCACCAAGGCTTCCTAAGCTATTTCGACGGAGCAGAAAATGCATTTGTGTCCGCCTATCGAAAATATAAAGATACCCTGAAATTTGATATACATATAGAATATATCGCATCTCCGCGTATTGACGACAAAACGCTGATTATCACCGATCCGATGCTGGCTACAGGCGGCAGTATGGAACTGAGTTATCAGGCCATGCTTACCAAAGGGCATCCCGCCGAAATTCACGTAGCTTCGATCATTGCCAGCCAACATGCAATCGATCATATCAAGAGCGTATTTCCCGAAGACAAAACAACCATTTGGTGTGCTGCCATCGATCCTGAAATCAATGAACATTCCTATATTGTACCGGGGCTGGGCGACGCAGGCGATCTGGCTTATGGAGAAAAAGAGTAATTTCGATTAAAGATTCCTTCGATATTGCTGCGGCGACATCCCCATTTGCTTCTTGAAGAATGTGCCAAAATAAGAAGCATTGGGGAAGCCGAATTCATTGGAAATCTCCTGAATATTTTTTTGCGTATTCTTCAACAAAGAGATACACTTACGGATAATCGCCTTGAATACAAGTTCCTGCACCGTATACCCACAGATGCTTTTGGAAAGAGCCGAAAGGTATTTCGGAGACAAACAGAGTTTATCCGCATAGAATTCCACACTCCTTTCCTGCATATAATATTGCTCTATCAACTGGATGAGACGGACAAATATCTCATTTTTCCGCCCGCCCGTTTCCTGTCCGGCACTAATCAATTTACGGTTATAGACCGAACAAATACGATAGGTCAGTGCCAGCAGAAGGAGTTTCTGCTCATAAAGGCTAAACACACTCTCCTCCATTTCCAGCACACTGTCTATCAAAGACATATACTTCATAATCTCATCTTCCTCGCCGGTATTCCATACACAAGAGAGTTCCGGAGTAAGTTTCGAATACATATACATGGAAACCACGGAGTTGCCGATAATGTCACGTATCGGTTCTATCTGATAGGCAAGAATAAGAATTTCCACATCTTCGGTCTCCTGAAGCACTTGAACCCAAGATTCCTCATGAATAAACAAGGTCTCACCCGCCTTGGCAGAAGCGCACTTATTATCAAGAGAAAACTGGAAACTACCTTGCCGGCAGACAATCAAACCAAGCCCCTGCATCAGAAAAGGTTCTTTTAAAGAAGATGGAAAACAACTGAGCACACCTCCCGAACTGCATATATTCTTCCCGCTTTTCAGATCGCGGTCAAGCTGTAATAAACGTTCCTGCTGAGTATCCATAACACTGACTCACTGATAAATTACTATTGAAAAACGATACTAAGTTAGCAATTTTCGTTTGGGATAAGGCACTACGAGCACAAAAATCATACAAATAACGCCTGCATAAATAGTCCACCCTGCCATTTCTTTCACAGCAGAGAGCGTAGCCTGCACCTGTATCCGCCCCTTGACGGACATGGCAGCCATGTTATGCGCTTCCGTTTCACTCTTTCCCTGATATTGCATTCCCTGCACGGTATTGGTATACGAAGCAGAAGCTTCGGGGTTTACCAGATCAACATTTTGTGCATAACGGGTAATATAATGTTGCTGGCGCTCCTGTAGTACATTTGAATAAATAGCCCCTCCGATACCCGGTCCCAGTACCATACGGACGGTAAGCATGATGCAAATCCAGGTCGAAAGATATTTGAAAGGCATCCGCTGATTGGCATATGCTGCCGTCAATGCATATAAAATCATCATTCCGATGGTACGAATAATTACGGGATACTTCATTCGTTCGTAAAGTCCGGCTGTCTGCACTTCGAAGTACATGAATCCTGCCGACAATGCCAGAAAGAAAAAGCCAAGAGCAAAAAGATATTTCAGATGCACCCCTTTAGACCCCAATACAATGGAAATCAAGGCACCGATAAAATAACCGACCATACACCAGTTTGCCAGCGATGCATTCTGCAAATTATCCAGGCGCATCCCGACTCCTGCATACACATTGACAAACATCGCGCTGGAATTGATGATCATCAGCAATAAATAAAGCAAAGCCCCCATACGAATGGTACGCAGCCTCAACGCCCCCAAAATAAAGTAGGAAGACCGCCGGGTAACATCCATATAAAGAAAAATCCCGGCAAAAAGGATACTGATCGCCGTTGCCCAGCAAATAGATGGATCATCATACCAATCCAGCACCTTGCCATAAACCAGCACATAAGTGATGCACGTCAATGATATGCAAAATGCGGTCACATTGCCGAATTTGCGGAAGTTGATAGGGAAACGTCCGGCAAAACCATGATTAGGCATCGTAATGAACAGTATCAGAATGGACAGCAGCAGAATACCCATCATAAAATAATATACATATTTCCATTCGTATTCGAAAGCCAGCCAAGCCGTTAGCGCCGTACCCATTTGCCCCAGGATCATAAAAAACAGATAAACTACCGGCTGGCTGATACATTTTTCGATATCCAGTTTATTCCATCCCGTCGCGTCTTTCGGTTCCATGCCGGGAGTAATATTACGCGTTGCCTCCATGCCAAAAGCATATTTGATCAGCGTAAACAGATTGACCATCATCAGTACCATACGCAGGAACCCTGTCAGCAGGCTGCAGAGTGCCAGCAAAAAGATACTGTCGGTTTTGGCACATACATAGCTGAATACATACATCAGTGCAAAACCTGCGATACACATCAGTTTCTCCCGTCGTATACAAACCAGTTCATACAAGAAGGGAGCAAATGCCGCCATACCGATGGAAGTCACAAAATTGGCAAACTGAATATGCTCGGAAATAATACCCAAGCCGCTCATCATCTCGGTACTGTTCACGGAGTATACCCCGCCCACCGAAAGAATCGGCAGGAAAAAGAACAGCAGAATAATAATACCTATCGGTTTGGGCACCCAATTGTAAAAAGGATAATTTCTAGGACACGAAGGCATGGCTATCAGAGTTTAGCTTTTACTACTACCATCATACCCGCCGCCAGCTTATCATTATCTTCCTTCGATAAATCCGTAAAATCAATACGGACAGGGATACGCTGCTGTATTTTCACAAAGTTTCCGGCAGAATTGTCAGTCGGCACCAACGAATATTTAGAACCTGTCGCTCCGGAAATAGCAGTCACTTTGCCTGTAAACTCTTTCTTACTGATAGCATCTACCGTGATAGCCACCTCCTGCCCGATGCGGAGATTCTCTATCTGCGTTTCTTTATAATTAGCAATAATCCATTTTTGTGTATCGGGCAGAATATATGTAATGCATTGCCCTGCTGTAATGAACTGCCCTTCTTCCAGAGAACGTCTGCCTAACTTGCCATCGCAAGGAGCCAGTACAACCGTATACGAAAGATTCAGCCGTGCCATTTCAAGCGCAGCCGTAGCACGCTGGATAGCAGCTTCCGTATTCTCACGACGGTGAGATACTTCATTCACTCCCGAAAGAGCCGCCTCCCGCTGGCGCCTGGTTGCTTCCAGCTTCTTAAAGGTAGCTTCATACTCTGTTGTAATCTGTTCCAACTGGATAGGTGTCGCCGCATTTCGTTTGACCAAATTTTCATACCGCTGACGGTCTTTCTCCAGTTTTGCTAGCCGGATTTCTATTTCAGCTATAGACGCATCATACACAGATGCAGTCGTTTGTGTAGTCTGCAAGGTAGCATTTATCACAGTGGCGCCTGCCTGCGCATCCTTCAATGCAGCCTCAGCTTCCATCACCCGGATTTTATATTCGCGGTCGTCCAGCACCAGCAAGGTATCACCTTTGCGTACCTGCTGATGTTCCGTAAAATAAATCTTATTAATATAGCCCGATGCACGCAGATTGACAGGCGACACATATTGCTCTATCTGCGCATCATTACTGGTTTCCGTCTGCTTATAGCCCAGAAAGAGAAAAACAATTTCAATTACTCCCCAAACAATCACAGCAACTCCAAACAGACTTACTATAATCTGCCAGCGGCGTAATTTTCTCATTTTCTTAGCTTTCTCCTGATGCGTACTGGAGACTGTATTATTTCCCATTGTTTCCATATGAATGATTCAATTAGTTATCTGTTATTTGAACAAGGATGAGATCTGTCCGGTTAGTTTCAGTAACATCAGGTTGGTCACCCGATAATTATAATGTGCACTAATGTAGTTGTTCTGTGCCTCGCTCATCCGCATTTCATCCTGCAGAACTTCAGTCATTGAAGTGATTCCTTCCCGATAGCGGTCGGTAGTAACCGTATACACTTCTTCGGCAAGCAGATAATTGTCTTTCTGTTTTTTAAAGTTCCGCTGGTTATTCATCAAGTCATTTACAGCATTCAGATACTGTGTTTGCAGATTCTTCCGTGTATCCAACCGTGAAAGTTTCATGGTTTCGATATCGATCATTGCTTTCCGGATCTTATACTTCTTATCCAAGCCATCAAAAATAGGAATACGCAAAGTCAGTCCCACTCCATAAGAACGGAACCAATGATTGGACGGACCGGAATGAAACCAATGATAAGCCTCATCAGTATAAGCGGCAAACCTCCAGTTTCCCGTCAGATTGAGAGAAGGAATATAGCCATTACTGATCAATCGTTTCTGCCGCTCTGCCAGCTGCACCTGTGATTGGAGCAACTGAAGCTCATAGAGGTTTTCCGACAGTCCGGTCAAAGCAACCGTAGCGATACTATCCGTATTGACCGGCAACAGGCCGATTTCTTTTTCTGCCGGATAATCCATGATGTACTTCAGCATATTAAGCTGCTGCGTCATCATCGCCTGCGCATTGTCATACTGTACTTTCAGATTTTCCAGATTGATATTCACCCGCTTCAAGTCAACTTCCATTGCCATTCCATTATCAAAGAAAGCCTGTGTGATATCTCTCAGTTCTTCCAATCGGGTGATATTGGCTTTTATCAATGCAATCTGTTCCGCAGTAACCTGTCCCAGATAGTACATTTTACTGATCTGCAAGATCAAATCTTCCCGTGCCTTTTCATACGAAAGCCGGCTCATCTCATCCACAATCTCTGCTATGGAAATCGAAGTATAGAGAGTCTGATTATAAAGTGGCATCTGCAATTCTACCCCGGCATTGGCACTATATTGCAACGTTCGGGTAATATTATAAGGTACTCCATAGGAAGAACCGTCAGTTACTGAGACAGGCGGATCGATATTATCATTAAAGTTGGCAAAGCCATTGATTTGCGGCAACAGCTTCACCCGATTCTCCGAAATGCCATACTTACTTTTCTGCATCGCTTTTCGTTTGCCCTGTAAAGAGAGATTGTTCTCAATCCCCATACGAAGGCAGTTCTCCAGAGTCAGAATATTCTGTGCGCCTCCATGAATGGCAGGGAGGCAAAAAAAGGTAAAAATGAACAATAGTCTTTTCATAATAATCGTTCTATATTCAGGCACAAATTTAATGGCTTGCGACAAAATGAGACTATCCATATATCGACTGTTTATGTTCATATTTTCCTTTTTCAGTCCGACATGGATACTTACACCATCACTACAGAATAGTGACACCATATTTAATAGACAAAACTCCGTCCTTTGTCGATTTCATTTTCATCTGTTTCAAGAACCAGTTAACTTTGGGATATTAAATCAATTAACAAAGAGAAAAGATGAAAAGAAACATGAAACTGATAGGGCTTGCAGCCTGCCTGATAAGTTGCACCAGTCTGGCTGTTGCACAAGAAAATCCTGAACCACAGGAAAGACAGCAACATGAACAACGCCTCCCACGCGAAGTCCCTAATCCGGAAAAGATAGCGACTCAGATGACTGATCAAATGCAGGAATCACTTCAACTGACAGAAAAACAATATAAGAAAATCTATAAACTGAATCTGAAAGAACAGAAAGAACATTTCAAAGCGATGCAGAACTCCGGCGAACAACGTCCGCCAATGGGAGGTCCGGGAATGAGAGGCGGCCGCCCGCCGATGGGTGGCGGCGAACCTCCAATGATGGGCGAAGGAGGTTTCCCCGGCGGTATGGGAGAACGTCCTATGATGAACAAAGAACAGGACTCTGCAGATGCACAAAAGAAAGCTGCAGAAACGAAAGAGAAAAAGATAAAAAAGATTCTGACCACGGAACAATACGAAAAGTGGCAAGCTCAACAAGCATCTGCCCGACAAAAGCATTCTCCCAAATAGATTTCTAACTATTTAAATATATAACAGCAAAACAGCGTTTGTTTTTCATAATTTTTTAGTGAATGCATAAGCGGCTCTCTTCGGGATGAAGGGAGCCGCTTCATTTCAACCATCTGACTACATTCTATCAGACAGCTAAAAAAAGTTATTCCCCGTTTATCCTTTGCTCATTCGACTTCTCCAGAAATTCGCCCGGCTTCATCCCGAATTGTTTCTGAAAGCACTTTGCAAAATAAGAAGGATTATTAAATCCCACCATATAGCTTATTTCACTAATACGATATTGATTCTCGGTCAATAATACCGCCGCCTTCTTCAATCTGACTAACTGTATCAATTCATTCGGAGTGATATTTGCCAAAGACTTAATCTTGGCAAACAATCCGGAACGGCTAATACATAACTGCTCAGCCAGATAATCTACAGACAGTTCGGGATTCGAGAAATTCTGCTCGATGATTTCATTCATCTTTGTAAGAAACTTCTCATCGGAAGAATTTCCTGCAATACTATTAAGCGGCATTAATGGCATTTCTGAGAATTTCTGCCGCAACAGTTTCCTCAGATCAACAATATTTTTAATGCAAGCCTCCAGATATTGTAAAGAAAAGGGCTTTTCAATAAACGCATCGGCTCCGCAATTCATACCTTCGATTTTAGAATTAACATCCGTCTTTGCTGTTAATAAAATAAAAGGAATGTGGCTCATCGTCTGATTGGAGCGCACTGCTCTGCACAATTCTCCTCCATTCATGCGTGGCATCATCCAGTCACTGACAATCAAAGTTACATCATTCTCTTTCAATATTTCCATAGCTTGCCCTCCATCTTCGGCAGTCAGGATATTGTATTGGTCAGAGAAACTGTTTGAGAGGAAAGATAGCATCTCCTTATTGTCATCTACAATCAGCATCACCGATTTATGCCTTGCTGCCTCAACGGGCAGAGCGTCTGATAGAATATCTTTTGGGAGAACTGTGTCAGCATTCTCTGCACTACTGTCTTGTTCACCTATTTCAGCACATTCTATAGGTAAAATCACTACGAAAGAAGAGCCTTTACCTACCACAGACTGCACTTCAATGTTACCCTTATGAGCATCGACAATGCTTTTCACAATGCTTAGTCCCAGCCCTGTACCCGGCTTATTATCCACCGCCTGATAGAAGGGTTTAAATATCTTCTCCTGATCTTCTTGGCTGATTCCCATACCATTATCTGTAACTTTAATGGTAAATGTACATGATTCTTGATTTACCATACACGACAGGACCACTTCATTCTTTGTATATTTGCTTGCATTTGTCAGTAAGTTACTGATTACTTTGGTGATTGCCTCAGGGTCGATGACTGCTACGAAATCCTCATTCGGATAATTCACCTTCAATTGCCCGCCTTGTTGAACAATTGTCGGTTCAAAACGTTCGCTTACCGCTTTCAGCAGCTGATAAACAGAATAAGGAACGCATCTGATACGAATCCCCTCACGTTCTACTTTTCGAAAATCGAGTAGTTGATTTACCAGAACAAGCAGCCGTTGACTATTGCGGTCGATAATATTCAAATCATCTCGCACAGTATCGGGCAATACAAACGTAGATCTGCGAATCTTCTCCAACGGTCCGATAATTAGTGAGACAGGTGTACGTATTTCATGAGCTATCATCGTAAAGAACTTGATTTTAGCTTCATGCATCTCTTTCTCTTTATTTTCTGTCAATTTATTCATGGCGGCAACATGCTTCTTCTCGGTCCGCTTCAACATAAAACGAATAAAATAGCCTAAAGCCACACACAAAAGGATGAAATAGAGAATCTTGAAAGCAGTCGTCCAGTAGAAAGGCGGATAGATCACGACTTTCAGACTTACCCCCTGATCGTTCCACAATCCGTCATTATTGGATGCTTTTACTCTGAACAGATAGGTTCCTGCTGGAAGATTCGTATAGGTAGCCTTGTTCTGTGCGCCTACATAATTCCAGTCTTTATCAAATCCGTCGAGCTTATACGCATACTGATTCTTCTCCGGCGTGCAATAACTCAAAGCAGCGTAGCGCAGACTAAAAACATTGTCTTTATAAGATAGCTTCAACTCATCAAGGCAGTCCAAAGAACGGGGCAACCATTTGTCTCCTACGGATATTTCTTTATTAAAAATCTCCAGTCCCGTGATGACCACCGATGGAATCTGCTCGTTAGAATGAATCTGAAAAGGATAAAAGGCATTGAACCCATTCACCGAACCGACGTAAATCTTTCCATTCGAAGTCTTCATTCCTGCATTGGGCATGAACTGGTCGCTTTGCAAACCATCGCTTTTCATGAATACCTGATAGTTCTCTCCCGGAATATAACGTACCAAGCCCTTCGTCGTAGTCATCCACAACGTGCGCTCGTCTTCGATGATACAGCAAATATTGTGGCTTGGTATGTCCAGCGCTATCGGATCGAACTGATCTTTTTCAACATCATACCGGCAAAGTCCATCCATAGTGCCGACCCATATCTGTCCGTTCCGATCTACCAAAACGCAATTTACTTGATCGCTGATCAATGCTCCGGTCTGCTTGCTATGCTGATAATTTTTCCAACTATCCGTCTGTGGGTCGTACTTAAACAATCCCCGTCCTTGTGTAGCGAACCAAAGGTTACCTTTCGTATCCTGATCAATATCTATCGTTAACCCTCCCAGTTGCTTTACACGGATAAAGTTGTCTTCTTCACGATTATAGAGATTGATCCCCGACATGGTAGCTACCCAAATACGTTGCTCGCGATCTTTGAATATGGCGTATGAACTGCTACCGTCCAGAGATTTCGGATCACCTTGATAAGACGTATATTGTTTAAATACTCCGGTACGGACATTCAATACATTTACTCCTCCGGTATAGGTTCCTATCCATAAATTGTCACCATCCATACAAAGAGCATGCACGTTGTGATAAGACAGACTATTTCTTCCTTCTTGGGGCATATAATGAATGAAGCGGTTATCGGCTGTTGATAAACAAGTTAAGCCTCCGTCATCTGAGGCAATCCATATATTGCCATTGGTATCTTCGCAGAAGTGACTGATAATGCTTCCTTTTACTGAATTGAAAAAACGGGATTGAGAGTAACTTTCAAATTGTCCGGTATTGGGGGATATGTAGTTGACACCTCCGTAGTAAGTGCCGATCCATACACCGCCCTCGCGATCCTTCATAATAGGATATACGAAACGGTTGGAAAGAGAAGAAGGATTCACCTCGTCGTAAGAGTAGAGTTTGTGCTCACCGGTGGAGGTATTAAAACTGCTCAATCCGTCGTCAGATCCTATGAGAAGTTGGTGAGGAGCATATTGCATGATAGAATGGATGTGCATGATTCCTTCTTTTTCGGAAGGATGGAGGTAGATAGTCACCTGTCCGCTATATCGGTCAATCTTTTGCAGCCCATCTCCCCAAGTACCCAGCCACAAATTATGTTCTGTATCTTCAAAAGCCACAATGGAAGGAGATTTGTATCGTTTCTCCTCATATTTTAGTTCAAATGGTTCAAACTTGTTTTCCGCTTTGTTTAGTTTGTAGATATACCGATCTCCTTGATTCGTCACCGCCCATACCCAATTTTCATTATCAATGCATAGTCCGGGCACAAAGCCTACACAGGCAGTAAACTCATATTGTTCCAATTTGTCCATCTGCCGATTGTACTTAAAGACCCCTTGCCCGCTAGTGGCAAGCCATAGGTTATCCTCTTTGTCCTTCTTGATATCATTGACGGCAGTCGTAATCTGTTTACCTTTCGATGTCTGCTTTTCAAAGAAAGAAAAAGTATTAGTGTCGTAAGCATAAAGATATAAACCCTCGCCTGTGCCTACCCACAGTTCATCTTCTCCTTCGTACAAAGCGGAAATATAGTTGCATCCCAGACCGTGGGTTGTCTGAGTAGTATATTGGTAGATATTTACCCCCGTACCGTCGTAGCGATTCAGTCCCTCGTCCGTGCCAAACCATACATATCCTCGTTTATCTTGCAGGATGGCCCGCACGGTGTTAGAAGACAAACCGTCTGCTGCCGTGAAGCGACGAAAATTGAAATCTTTATTTCCTGCAAACACAGAGGAGGAAACAAAATAAGAAACCAATAAAAGGAATATAATAAGCCTTTTCATAGTACTTCCAGCTATAGTTTATTAAATGAATTGCAAGATTACTATTTTTCCAGAAAACAAGCTAAATTAAACAGCAGAAAGTTTCATCCGGCACTCAATTACCTTACCACTCTAGCCCGCTGGCGGAAGTAATATACTATCTCTACACTGTAATACTCTAATCAGTTTGATGGCAAATTTACTACTTACCGCTGATGGTTTTAGTTCCTGTTGCTTATAAATCTTAGTGCATCAAGAATCAAATCTTAGAGAAAAAGATAACAGATGATCCTTCAACAGCTTCGTACCTTTCAGCTTTATACGATAAGGCCATTGCGCATCCTCATGCTTATCTTGAGGATTCATCCAATGTTTCGTCGGAGCACCCATCACTACCAGCCACAAATGAGCTAGTTTCTGTTTCTTAGGAGTCACAAAACGTATCTTATCCTTTTCGTCTCTGCTCATATCTCCATAAATGGACTTTCCGTCTTCCGTTACTCCCACAAATCCGTATCGCCAACCGGCTTTCTCCACATTGAAGAGATGATATTCTTCTCCATTCCTTTCTCCTCTGAATTCCACCTCAACCTCTTTCCCCGCTTCGGGAACAACTAAGGGTATCGCATTATACCCATAATTCTCCGGACAATTCTCAGGCGCCACCTTGTGCCAACCGGAGGTTTCATCTATCAGCTTACAAGTATGCCGATTAGCATACAGACGAGTTTCTTTCCACACCCGTTCAAAATCCCAATTTATAAAATGTCGGCAGGCATCAAACATCTCATCACAAAACTGTGTCTGGTCCAATCCTGTCAGTCGTTTGTAAGTCATTACCGGGTCTTCACCGCGTTTTCCTTGTCGGAAGAGCTCTGCGATAAAAGGTAAGCCATGCTTCGTTCCCCAATATTCGAGCACATATGGAGAATGGTAAATGTTCTTCAGGTGCAGATACGCTTTATGCGTCAGTGTCATGAAGGCTTCCCAATGATACTTTTCATCCGTGATCCAATCGGGGTTTACTTGCCAAAGCATCCATTGCGAAGCCATCTCGAAAAATCCGCTACCTCCCCAAGCTTCCCCCTCTCCATCACAAGAGATCTGTGCCTGAAAGCTGTGTCCCAATTCATGAGCAATACAATTCAGCTTTTTATCCTGTATCCGGTTGGGAGCTATCCATAGTGCACCTATCTGTTGGTCGTAATCGCCTCCGTAGGCAGTGCCTTCCAATGAGTAATTCAGCATTACCATCATCCGGTACTTCTCACTCTTCGAACCCGGCTTAACGAATTTCAATGTATCACGGAAATAAACATAAAATGTTTCCAACTTATGCAACAAGTTCGGTAGATCGACCTTCATCGAATGCCCCTCCAATGGAGGAGGTGATGATAAATCGTTTCCAAAACCTTTTTCCCAGAATACAGCAAAGTTCTCACTATGCGCCATTCGATGGTAGCTCCATTTACTATCCGGATTCTGCAAATCCATTTGTTGCAGGTCTTTGGGGATGTAGATGGCTTTACCGGTGGGCAAAGGAACATTTTGGGCTGTTAGGATACCACTCATTAATATACTTAATACAAATAAAAATTGTTTCATTATTATGATAGTTATTACTAAAAACCTATTTACCAACAATCACTTCGGAAAGGAGAGGCCGGAAGCCCGCTTCGATTATATAAATTAGCACCTCGCGGATTCATTGAGAACGCATAGCGCACAGCAATTGGTTTATTGACAAACGGTGAAGATACTATCACACTGTTTCCTTCAATCTTTGCATCAGCCCAATACCACACTTTGTCTTCTCCAGCTATAACAAACCCTTGCAGTTTACCTATCTTATCTTCCTCCACTTCTTTTTTTCCTTCTTTTCTGCCAATCATCAATCCATCCTCGGAATAATTAAAATTAACCCGAATTCTATCTTCTTCTAAAGTTATAGTTTTATAGAGCGGACCGCTAAAAGATATTTCCTTTCCATAATCATGGGCTAAAGCCCAGAGAGCCAACCTTTCACCCACATCATATTTATTCTTGGGATGTATATCCTCTTCATCACCAATATCATACGTCACGGCAATACCGGTATTCGGTATTTCTGTAACACAAGCCAATTGTGCCGCTCGGCAGAACTGCCAACCTTTTTTCCAATCATTAGGATCATTAACCGGCTTGAGCCAGCTGGATAATTGTACGATATAAAAAGGGAACTCATATCCCCAACCATTTCTCCAAGCAGCTATCATCTCTTTCATTTTTTCGACATAGGTGCGCTCTTCCTCACCATTGTTTTCTCCTTGATACCATAATGCTCCCTTTATTTTGAACTGGTATAATGGAGAAATCATTCCATTGTATAAATGCGAGAACTGCCCTCCTCCGTATTTTGAACCTGGCATAGAAGGATGTAATGGTACATAAGGCATTGATGGAATATCTTCATGTTTCAAGAGTGATTCATTCACAGCTTTCATCCATTCTTTCATCGGTGCTTGAAAAGTAACTAAATCTTTCCGATATTGCTCCATCCAGTTTTCTATTTTCTGATAATATTCACTTAATATCGCATTTCGGAAAAAACTGGATTGTGGCATCCACTTCTCAATATTTGTGCCGCCAATGCTTGATATAAGAATTCCAATAGGTACTCCCATTTCTTTTGAGACTCTTCGGGCAAAATAGAAACCTACGGCAGAACATCCGCCGGCCGAGTACGGCGTACAGATATTCCATGCTAATCTTTCGACATCCATATCAGTTTGTGGACTATCTTTGCAAAGATAGGGAATACGCACAAAGCGAATTGTAGAATAATCCGCTTCTTTGATGGCAACTGAATCGTTACAACTTCCTAGTGCCATTTCCATATTGCTCTGACCACTACAAAGCCAGACATCCCCAATCAATATGTCACGCAGCACGATTTTCGTCTTTCCTTCTACTACTAAACTTTGTCCTATCATACATACTTCCTGAGCCGGCAACTCAACAGACCAATTCCCCTTTATATCAGCAACCGCATGTACTGTCGCGTTCCCAAACGTGACTGTGATTGATTCACCTTGATCAGCAGTGCCAAATATATGAATGGGAAGTTCACGTTGTATAACCATATTGTCTGAAAACAGGCTATGCAACTTGACTGTTGCTGCCGCCTTAATGGCAGGCAGCAACAGAACAATAAATATATAAACTAACCTATTCATCAGCCGTTTTTAGGCATGCGGGTAATTGCAGGAAATTTCACTTTAATTGTCCATTTCCCATCAAGCAATACTCTGAAATTCACGACCAGATTCATGTATCCGCTACGAGTCTCATCGTCATACTTCAAGTAGTTACCCAATATTCTATAGCAATATTGATATTGCTCACCTCCACCCGGGGCAAACGGAAAAGGAGCAAACGGATATTTAAAGATGGCAGATCGCTCGGTGTAATTGGGAGTTTCGAAACATACATCTTCCAATTTGCTACGCTCTGTCCCTCTGTTCACTATTTCCCCGTCTTTCCAGCTAAAAGGATTATCATTCTTGTCACATACTATAAATTCGATTTCATTCTCACCGTCCGGATCATGTTTAAAATCGTAGATTCCGGCAGCTTCTATGGGCCCCCAACTTCCCACTTGCGAATTCCAAGAGTATGCTCCCTCTCCTCCATCCAACATCCAGTAAGGATCGCTTTCTTGGATAGCAGCAACGAAAATATCCTTATAGACTCGAGTTCCTGCAGAGTTGGACATCTCTACTGATATTTTATACTCACCGGAAGGAACCGCAGTAGATGCAGATGAGAAACTTATTTGTCCTCCCGATTCTGATATACGCATCACAGGGGCATTGATAACAGTTATCTTTTTATTAATCGCATCAATCGTTTTATCTGTTTTAAAGTCATACGGCTTTTCCCATACTCTGGTTGCTATTGGGTCGGTTAAAATCGTAGTCATTTGCCCATCGGGGCCCTCTGCTTCTAATAATCTGAATTTTAAAGGGTAGGAGGTTCCATTAATATTAGGTGGAGCTGTGGTAATCTCAATCCCTTTCTGCACAACAAAAGGATTCTGTACATATATTATTTTATCAGAAATGTATCCGTCGGGAATTTCTTCACAGCCTATAAAGGTTGTCATAGAAGAAAGCATTGCCGCAATATACAAGCAACTCACATATTTGCTTTTCATAAGTACTCAGTTTTAATTGTTATTTATATTCATATCTGTTAAAGAACAATGGATGTTCATCCCTTAGCACATGTAAAATACCTGTTTTAGTAATCAAACCGGATGTTTGGCAATAGTTGCTGACATCCTTGTCCTGTAGTGGGACATTGGAGCTTTCATCCAATCCGTTGATTATAAATGTATAGTACAGGTATTTATTAACAGAATTGGGTACATTCTCGGTATAAAGTTTCGTTTTCTTCAAACTGATATTCATATCACACCCCAGCATGCACTTCAGGGTGACAGCCTCACCTGACATTTTCTCCAGATCAGAACGATTCACCTGCTGCTCTACAATATACATTTTTAGCGAATCCTTAAATAAGGGCAAGTCTTTTACCAAATCATCATACGTATACGTAAGTGTTTCATTGCCGGTTTCTTGATGCAACATGTATTCTTTCTGTTTCATATAGTGTTTAATGCTGTAGTTGGTCGGCATGAAAACAGTTACACCTTTCTGATCCAGCAAGTCCAAATATCCGGCTTTCTCAAACAAGTCAAGAGACATTGAGAAGATTCCAAACCGATTTGCTCTCAGATAATCGGTTGTAATGGAATCAACATAAGCACTCGAAAGTTCTCCATCATCATCACCGCATGAAACAAGTACAGGTGATACCATAATTAGCAGTAATATAAATCTTATAAATTTCATGGTTTTCATTTTTTTAGGATGTTAGTTATTGCATTTTGTCAGTCCAATAAGGAGTTTGATGTACATACTGGTTGTCAATAATCAGCGTAGAGTTCACCGGCCATAAGTATCCTTCTTGTGTGTACCGGTTCATTGTGTAGCCATTTCGTCCGGCATACTGCCCGTTGCGTACCCAGTCGTATAGATTATGTCCTTCCAGATAAAGTTCTCTCATTCGCTCTTCGCAAATTTCAGTGCCGAGTTGATCGTCCGGGATGTTATCAGCCACAGTATCTGAGATGCCTGCTCTTTCGTGTATTTTCTTTAAATAAGCTCTTGCCAGATCATATTCTTGCAATTCGTAATGAGCTTCTGCCCGAAGAAGATACATATCACTCAATCTGAACAGAACAAATGTATTATCCATCTCCCAATTCAGCTTGTCTACGTCAAGATATGTAATGCTCGAATACTTTTTGGTATACTGGAATTTCTCTTCTCCCCAACGTTCCCAACAGTCGGTTCTTCTTCTATCTCCATTCGCTGTATATTTATCAATTATATCTAAGAATGATTTTTCATATTTAAATACCGATTCATTAATTCTATCCGTATTTATCGGATAACCTAGAAATCTGGAAAAAATAGAATTTTTTGAGAACTTTTCACCATCTCCTCTACTATAAGGAAACTCGAAGATAGACTCTATCGACTTGCCACCGCCATTCCAGATTTTCAGATAATTATCCATATTTTGAAGATCATATTTGCTTGACTGTTCAATATCATCTATAGCAGCAATAGCGTCTTTATAATTCTGAGGGTCAATCACAGATTTATTTTTGCGATTCTTCCACATAAGAATATGAGCTCGTAGTGCTTGGACAGCACCTCTATCAGCTTTCGATGCTCGTAGTCCATGTGTATCATTCCATGATAAATAATCGTATGCGTCTTTCAAATCATTTAGGCAGTTAGTAAGAATATTCTCCTCTGTCTCCATTGGTATATCTCTAACCGTTTCCGAAGCGTCAGATACGGAAGTCGTTACGTACGGAACTTCTCCCCATAGACGAACCATAAAGAAATAGACATAAGCACGAACAAAAAGAGCCTCACCAATATATTCATTCTTTTCTGCTATTCCATTCTGCTGATTTTCATCAAATTCATTCCAAGGAATATCCGGAACAGAATTTATAACCACATTTGCCACATTCAACGTTTTATAGTATTGAGACCAATCAGTAAAATAGGTATCGGTAAACGTGTATTGATAATTCCCTTGAGATGGACTTTGGTTTATCTGTGACAAGTTACTCCAAAGACCTGTAGGCTGATCACCATAGGTAAGGACTCTTTCTCCTTCTCCAGTCATTATTACATCTCTAAAAAGCCAATACATTCCATTGGTTCCAGCTGCTACATCCGCTTCTGTTGTCCAAAAGACATTACGCGTAGGAGCATCATTAGGGGTGGTAGTCAAGAAATCATCACATGAGGACAACCCCAGCAGTATACTCATTGCAGACATTATTATTATCTTTTTCATACTTTTCAAATTTAAAAATCAAACATCAGTCCAATTGTAAACTTCCGTGGAAGCCCGTATCCATTACCTGTATAATAACCATCCGGAGATACATTACTTGGGTCAGCCGCAAGTGTATTTTTACTCTTTATAATAGCAACATTTTCTGCAGTCAGAGATAATCTCGCATTATTAATGCCCCATTTCTTCAATTTATCGAGATTATAGGAAAGCATGATGGTATTTAGTTTCAGGTAAGAACCATTTTCAAGAAATAGAGATGATCTTTCAATAAAGTTATTATTGTTCATATATTGGCTGCGAGATGGATAATTCGTATTATCACCGTCTTTCTGCCAAAAGCTGTAACGACTTAAATCAACCATCATACGGCGTGCCACAAAGTCTTCTGCATAATACCAATGTCCATCTGCAGGATTCGCATAGTTGGCTCCCGGTCCGCCGGAGAATCCAACTCCTTCTTCATCTGCCCCATATTGTGCCGAGAGGGGTGCCATTGTTTTGGCAAACTGTGTATTCAGAATATCTCGTCCTAATGTGAACGAAGTCTGAACAAACAAACTCCAAGGTCCGTATGACAAATTTGTGTTCAATCCTCCCACCCATTTCGGATTAGGATCACCAATTGGCTTCTTATCTTTCCAAGAGACATACTGATTGTCTTTATCTACGTCTTCATAATCAGCCCAACCTACTTGTACATATTGCCCACTTTCATTCTTATATTTCAAACCGGTATATGGATCGAAAGGTATCATATCCTCGTTTAAATAGATCCCGTTATACTGAGACAAGCGGAAAGAGTTAATTGGCTGCCCGACCATCAAATATCTATTATCTTCCACTACAGTCTTATTTCCATCAGGAAGCTGCATGATCTGGTTCTTGTTATATGAAATATTTGCATTAATATTCCACTGCCATTTTGAAGTAGCTGGAAGGACACGAGCCACTAAAGCTAGTTCGACACCTGCATTTCTTACAGCTACTGCATTGGTGTAGTATTTCTCATAGCCGGAAGTCTTGGGAAGCATGAAACTATAAAAAATACCATGTTTCTCCTTGTTATAAATATCTGCAATCAAAGTAAAACGTCCATTCAAGAACTCCAGGTCCATTCCCAAGTCCCATTCTTTAGTTTCTTCCCATGTCAACTCCTTTTGCGCAATACCATCTGCAAAGTTAGGGATAATCGCTCCACCGCCATCGTATGTTGATGAGGCTGCCATATACCTGTTATGATGTCCATAGAAACCGGAAGGTAAAGAACCCGACTTTCCCCATGATCCTCTAAATTTTAACAAAGAGACAACATCCTTTAGATTATTCATAAATGGTTCTTCTGAAACGAGCCAAAATGCACTAGCAGTGGGAAAGGTTCCCCATCGTTGGTTAGAACCAAATCTAGATGACCCGTCGGTACGGATAGAGGACGAAATACTATAGCGGTCCTTAAAGATATAAGAAGCACGAGCGAAAAATGAAGCAGCTTTCGCCTCTTCTATCCCGGAATAAGCTGTCAGATTATCTTTGCTCACTCCATTTACCACATGAATATAGTCTGAACTTAAATACCTGCCTTCCATACTACTATACTTACTAGTAATTCCCTCGGCAGACTGTCCTAACAGAGCCATGACCGAATGGGCACCGAATATCTTGTTAAACGTAAAATAGTTTTCAATATTCCAAGTAGTCATCTGTCTGCTCTCACTCAAAGCGGAGGACATCCTATCTACATTTGCCGTACTTGGCTCGGATTTATCCAAACGAGAACTTGATTTTACATAAGAGAACTGAGTGTTGAAGGATAAGACTTTTCCTTTCAATATATCATACGAGGCTTGTTCACTCAACCGTATCATATCGTCACTATTGTCATAGATGGCCTGCTCATAAGAGCCCAGCATTCTGTTTCTATCAATGTCTGTCAGTTGAAGAAGGGTAGAAGGCATATTGGATATATCCATCCCAATAGCATTATTAACAGAGTTTCCGCCGGGGACAGGTTCCCTTTGATTGACATTGTATGCGACAGAAGTATTCAGTTCCAATCTGCTACCTACCTTATTCACAAAATTACCGGTAAACGAGAAACGTTCAAATCCTGTTCCAATGATCGTACCTTCCTCCTTATAATATCCACCTCCAATGCGGTAGTTTGCTTTCTCGTCTCCACCGGAAACAGTCAGATTGTAGTCATGCACCACCCCATTCTTGTAAAAGAGATCAAACCAATTGGTTGCATTATTAAACATCGGGTTAATACTATCCGTCAATATCTGAGGAGTAGCCTCCAAATTATTCTCATTGCCATAGATAGCCATTTGATCTAGTTTTGCTCTACGCTCGGCAGCGCCCATATAAATTTTAGGAGTAACGGGCTTTGTCACGATACCAAAGCGACCATTAAAAGAAATACGCGGTTTTCCTTCTTTACCTCTTTTCGTCGTGATAATCAAAACGCCATTTGCCGCTTTAGAACCATAGATAGCTGCTGCTGCCGCATCCTTCAAGAAGTCTAAGGTGAGAATGTCATTCGGATTGATGTTTGACAAGAAATTGGCACTCGAGGCGCTGTATCCTACCACCGATGGGTCAACGGGCACACCGTCCAATACAATCAACGGCGAACTGGTCAGATCGGCACTGCTCACTTCCGTATTACCGCGCACCGTAAATGTATTTCTTCCGCCCGGCTCTCCCGAGAATGTCTGAATATTAACTCCCGGAACTGCCCCCTGTAACATAATATCGATAGATGGAGCAGTAATTCCCTGCAAATCATCTGCCTTTATGCTGGTTACGGCTCCATGCACATTACGTCTGGCTACAGACTGATAACCAATCACTACGGCTTCATCCAGCATCTGAACGTTTTCTTCCATAGTAACTTTTATAAAGTTTTTATCGCCTACGGCTATTTCCTTTTTCTGATAAGAGACAAAAGTGAAGACCAATGTAGCATTCCGATCGGGAACCTGAATAGAAAACTTTCCATCAGCATCAGTAAGCGACCCCACAGAAGTGCCTTTTACCATGACGGCAACAGATGGCAGTGATTCTCCGGTCGCCTTGTCAATAACTACCCCGGTTATGGTCAACTTTCCTTGTGTGATGGCTTCCGGTTCCGGACTGGATGCATTTATCGGAATAGCAGCCGATAATTGCGAATGGTACAGAAATGCACCTAGAATTAATAACCTGTAAATGCTTCTCATACTTAAAAGATTTTAATGTTATAGATTAAATTAATTAATTAATTGCGTATCAACGTGCTATCCATAGCTTGAAATTATCAAAAGCCACATATCCTTCCTCCGGAGTATAGGTTACCTGATACAATCCAAGCTTTATTTTCTGATCCGGACTTACCGAATAGACGATCGGACTTCCCGGCATATTTGTCCAATGCGCTCCATCCGTACTCGTTCTGAAATAGAATCGGTTTCCACTTCGCTCCACTTGTAAGAAACGCTCCAGATCCCATCCTTTATCATTCTTGTATTGAATGCGCCCATGAGAAAGCAGCGTCAATATATTGCCTACATTATAATAAGGGAATGTTCCTAAATGTATAAGTTCTTGTCCCCCGCGAGTAGTGGCTTCCCGCAAAGCAACCATGAGTCCGCCTTCATTAAAAGAGACACCTTTCTTTTCCTTCATTCCACTGAAATCTACGATCTCCACTTCTGCCAAGAAATCACCATCTACTTCTTTATATAGAAAAGGTCCGTTATCTCTGCCCGGCAGTTGGAAGTTACGACCGGCTGACTTTATCATTAGTTGTCCCTGATCTGTCAGTGCACTCACTTCATCCAATTGATAGCCTGACAAACCGTCCCAAATACCTTTCTTATCAGCTGCTTTCACAAAATCGTATTGCTTTGAGAAATCATCGTATATAACTTGGAACTGATTTTCATCCGTAGATACTTCTACCTGATCAAACTCTTTTATATTGCCAAACGTATCCTTCACTCTTACTCGATAGCTGTATTTCTTTCCCGGTTGCAAAGAGGTATCGAAATACTCAAAGTCATTGATCCAACCGGATTGTTTGCCTGTGGTCAGATTCTCAAAAGAGAAAGAGAGACCAAACTCATTGGTATCCATTTTCATGCCTAGTCTTACGATAGATGAAGATACGGCCCTAACTGAAAGAAATGATTGAAGAGATTTTAAATCATTCATATCTTGGCTTTCAGCCAATAATGGTGAATCCGGAATTCCTTTCTTATAAATATCAGCAACCTCGTCAGCAGTCAGAGGGAGGTCATACAAAGCCAATGAATGCATGCTATTCTTGAAAGCCTGTCCTTCGCCATACTTCTTCCCAATCGTAACAAAGTCACTCAGAGGCAGTCTTAACATTACATTTTTCTCTTTCATCAATTTGCCATCCAAATAAATTCTTTCCATAAAGCCATCAAATGTGACGGACAATAGAGTCCATCTTTTTGTTGCTTGCAATCCCGGCAGTCCCATATCTTCAAAACTACCGTGATGGGATACTACACCGGCTTGCGTATCTGTACCGTATCCCAATACTACCTTTTCAAGTTCACCACCTACATTTGTCAAGTCGGCTATGCACTCGTTTGTAGAGATGTTTTCCATGTAAATCCATGCCATCAGTGTATAAGGGCTATTTCCAGTGAATGCTTTTCCCAAAGAGAAATCAGATCTGAATTCCTGCATTCCATTAAAAATGAAAGCAGATTTATTATCTTTAGGACGAACGGCAACTTTCTGACCAATAGCATTAAATCCTTTTGTTTTGTCTTTCCTGTTCTGAAGACGGGAAATACTCTCCTTCATCGGATAATCGTCCGCATTGATTTCGAAGATCAATCCTTTCCTTTGAGGAGCTGCTTCGGTTGATTCGCTGCCAAAAGTCATATCGGCAAATGAAACGGGATTCTTCCCCCCATTGAATGCTTTCAGATTCCAGATGGCTCCAGACAAACCGTTCTGTTCGTTTCCGGTAATCGTCAGACGCAAATATCTAGCCTTCGCCTTCCCTGCATCCATCATCGGACTTCCGGCTTGTGTGTTGGCTCTCCTGTCGGAAAAGACCGTCCATTCTTTTCCGTCCAATGAGGTCTCAATCAGATATTGGTAGAATGAGGTGGCATGTTCAAACTGTGTCCAAACTCTGGTAATGGATGTTTTCTTTCCTAAATCGACTTCTATCCATTCTTCGCCACAAGTACGCGGGCGCCAAAGTGTGGCATTATTGTCGTCAATGGCATATTCCGGCACGAAGTCTTCATTGTAATAGGAAGATGCGCGCACTTTCTTTCCCAACAACAGATTGGGATAAGGATTGGTATTCTTTTGCAGATAACCTATCCCTTTGTGACTTGCTTCCACTTTTAAAATGCGGCCTTCATCATCGAATACCAGTCTGTCGGCAGCGACCTGTCGGTGCATTCCTCTTGTAGACTGTGGAATATTGTGACGGTGGTAAACGATATAATAATCATCCCCTTCTTTAAGAATGCTGTGATGTCCCGGCCCGTGAATGGTTTCATCTGCATTGGTAGCAAGTATCGGGTTATTATCAGCAAAGGTAAAGGGACCCATCGGGCCGGTTTTACTCGTTGCATATTGGACCCGGTAAGTATTGTCATGGCACGATCCCGAAGAATAAGTCAAATAGTAAATGCCGTTACGCTTAAATACGTAAGGAGCTTCGAAGAAGTCAGTAATCTGTGTATTCGGGATGAGTGTGGTATCCGAGAATGATTTCATGTCCAGATTCAGTTTGCCTACACCGCAACCATGATTGGGATAAATCCCCCAAGTACCCCAATAGAGATATACGGAGCCGTCATCATCCACAAATGTTTGCCCGTCGAGGGTGATGGACATCTTCACATAACGGTCGGGCACTAAAACGGCTTCTTCTTCTCCCAAAATATTCTTCCAAGGTCCTACGGGAGTATCAGATACACCGCAATAGATTTGGCAGGGTTGGCAGTAATACATATAATATTTGCCATCCTTTCCCTTCATTACATCCGGTGCCCATATATAATGTGTATTCGGCCAGTTCATCGGTTGTATGCTCCAATTCACAAAATCCTTTGAAGTCCACACTTGTGAAGGACCGAGTCCTCCACCATTTCCATCCGTAGTAGCGTAGAGATAATAAGTATCTCCAAACTTTTGGATAGTAGGATCGGCAAAGTATCCCGGGATAATGGGATTGCCTGCTTGCGGCGTATTGTACTTCACTTCTTGCCCAAATGACAGTGCGAGGCATAGAGTGAGAAATATTATAAAGAAGATAGTTCTCATATTCATTCTTCTATTTATTCAATAATCCATTCGTGTATTCCACTGGCGCAATCTTGGGGGAGATCCACTTCAATCTTAACAGCTTTGGTAGTAACAGGTTCGAAGTCGGTTGTATTGATGATATTTAGTTGTATGCCATATTCATTCTTGGCTTTCACTTCTTCCCAGTTACCATTATTATCATAATAAAGTCTCCATCTTAATGGCGCTTTACAACCACCTCCGTCGCTGAACCAGAATATTCTTGATTTGGAAATCGTATAAGGTTTATCGAATGTGTAGCTCACCCATTCCGTCTGATTGGAATGAGGCCACCAATGAAAGAACGGTAGATTATGATCATTGGAACCTGCCGGTAAAAGCTGGTCGCGGATTGCTTCTATACTCATATTATTGACTGAACCATCAACTTTACTGAGATTGGCAATAGTGGCTGCCGGTTTGGGCTTAGCTGCATCTTTTGTCGTAGCATACCACATCAACATCGGGCTCGGTTTGCGCTGCGCCCAAGCGTAATAAGGAATTGCCTTGAAATCTATTCTATCCGCCAGATTCGTCTGCCCGGTGGAATCTCGTTGGGTATGATAAGCTTTTGCATGAAGCGTAATCATGCCATTCAACAGTGTATCCATCTTACAACTGATAGCAGCTGTATCCGGAAGCAAAATATCGAGTATTCGCGGTTCTCGGAAGTCAATCCCTTCTGAACAGTAAACGATAGGGCCACGCTGCAAAGCCACTTTATCCAAATTAGCAGTCACCTTCGTGTTACATGCCACTCTGCGTACCTCCAATGGGAAATTGACGGTAATCTTATCGCCTTTTCGCCATTCGCGATGGATGGTCAAGTAGCCTTTATCCAATTGAATGGGAACTGATTGTCCGTTCACCTTAACCACTGTTTTCTTTGCAGATTTATCTTTAAAGCAATACAATTCATTATCTGGCGCCGCCTCTTCACGTGCCCATCCCGGGATACGAACTTTTACAGAGAAAGTAGAACGTTTGGCAGGGGCAACCGTAATCTCTGTTAGTCCTTCCCAAGGCATGTTTCCTGTTTGAGTGATGGTAATGTCACGTTTACCTACTTTAAAAGTAGAAGTCGTAGGGATAAACAAATTCACATAGATCTGATCATCTTTTACTGCATAAACATATCCCGATACGGAAGGAATAAATCGGCTGACATTGGACGGACAACAAGCACAACCGAACCAGGCACTGCGATTCGCACCATAATTCGATTCTAAAGGATTGGGATAGAAAAACCGATCTCCGGAAACAGATACTCCGGACAATACATTATTATAAAGTGCCCGTTCAAGCACATCAATATATTTAGCATCTCCTTCGAGCAAGAACAGACGTTCATTCCAGAATACATTAGCGATGGCAGCACAAGTCTCGCAATAAGCTGTCAGATTGGGAAGTTCATACTTGCCTCCAAACCCTTCGTGACCTCCGGCAGCACCTACACCACCGGTGATATACAACTTTGTTTTAGCAATATCCTCCCACAACTTTTTGGAAGCTTCAATGTAACTCATATCTCCTGTCAGGGCTGCTACATCTGCCATAGCAGTGTACATATACAACGCGCGGACAGAATGTCCTACTGCTTCATCCTGTTCTATCACAGGTTTATGGCTTTGATTATAAGCATCTCCGGGAAGATTACATTTCCCTCTGGCATCCAAGAAGAACTTGGCTAAATCGAGATACTTCTTTTCTCCTGTGACTCTATACAGTTTCACCAATCCGATTTCTACTTCCTGATGTCCCGGAAACGTTTGAAGCGCCTCCCAGCCAAAGTCTTTGCATAATAAATCGGCAGCTTTGATGCAGACGTCCAGCAGTTCACGTTTATGTGTTGCTTGATAATAAGCCACTCCCGCTTCAAACATGTGTCCCAGATTATAGAGTTCGTGACTCAAAATATGTGTTTTCTCCCATCGCTTACTTCCAATCCAAGGGTGAGAATCATTTCCCATAATTGTGCGGTAGGTATATAGATAGCCGTCTTCCTCTTGTGCCGCCTTCATATACGAAATGACAGAATCTACATAGGCTTCCAATTCGGGATCTTCGTCTGCGCTTAATGCGTAGGCTGCTCCTTCAATAACCTTGCTAACGTCGGAATCATCAAAAGGAGACTCAGACTTAAACTTACCTTCCATTAATCCACCGGCAACCTTGAAATTATCAATTCTTCCGGTCGACTCACAATGTGAGAAGGCGATGGGGATGGTGACTTCTTTATTCGTATGAACTCGTTGAGTCCAAAAACTGTCCGTCAGGCGTACCTTATTGAAGGGGATCGGGGTGATATTATAATCAGCCTTTTGGGCAAATACTGTCTGCATTCCCAGTAAAAGGGCGATCATGATGCATGCTTTTCTATTTTTCATATTTTATAGTTTTAAAAGGTTCTTAATAGCTACTTGATTACATGATTAGTTCACTTTCCATTCAATCACTCCTCCCGATTTATCTTTCTGTAGTTGTGCTACGATTTTCAGTCCTTTTGTCTTCACCGGATGGAAGTCAAGCGTATTGTAACAGTCTTTTTTCACCGGATATGATGTCAAGGCCTCAACTTCCCTCCATTCATTGCCTGCCTTGTAATAGAGTTTCCAACTTTCCGGCACACGATAATCTCCATCATAATGATCGAAATCTAACCAATAAACTTGGACACTTGAAACCGTATAGGGCTGATCAAAATCGTATGCTAATGTCTCCGCTGTACCTTTCTTAAGCCACCAATAATGATAAGGCTTCGAGTTATCCGAAGAACTTCGCGGTTCCCACTGGTCGTTTACCCCCCATGCCCAAGCTTCGACAGCAGCAGAAGCAGGAGCAGGAGCATCCTTTTGAATCGGAGCCTGTATCATTAAAGTTCTTGCTTTGCTGGCAATAGTAGGTTCTGGATCGATGCGGGCATATTCATCTGCTTCCGGAATCCATACTGCCATTTGGTCAGAGCCACGGTTGTTCCAAGTAGAATAGGGGATAGCTTTGAATGGCACCTCTTTAATGCTGCCATCTTTTTGTACTTCCTTGGCAGTACCGATGAGCACAACTATACCATTCAGCAAAGTAGCGTCATAAGTAGCTTCCATCGGTGTACCATCGGGGATAAACTTATTGAATACCGTGTTGCCTGTCTGATCTTTGCCTTCCAGACAATACATGACAGGCCCTCTTTCGATTGCCAGTTTACCTTTATCGTCTATTACTTGATCATTGGCCTTAATGCGTCGCACATTCATTGGGAAGTTTATTTCTATCACATCGCCTGCTTTCCAGCGGTTGAGCAGTGTAGCATAACCATCTGCAATGTGCATTTTTGCTTTCTTTCCATTGACTGTAATTGTGTATTGAGGAGCTTTATCCGTAAAAGAATACAAGTCGGTAGGAACAGGAGCATCTTGTGCCCATCCGGGAATACGGAGATGCATGGCAAACTCATGTTCGTTGGCAGGAGTTACTTTAATAGCTATTTTTCCATCCCACGGATAACGGGTGGTCTGTTCCAGTTTTACCTGATTGTTGTTTGTTTCTATATCGGCTTTGCTCTGTATATAGAGGTTCACATAAATATCATTAGATTGAGTGGCGTACATATAATGAGGAACGGAAGCCATAAAGCGGGTAATGTTTCCCGGACAGCAGGCACAGCCAAACCAGCGTTGACGCCCGTGTTGCCCCATCGATTCCAATGGATTATCGTAGAAAAATTTATCACCACTGAGTGATACGCCCGATATGACACCATTGTAGAGAGCACGTTCGAGTACGTCGGCATATTTGGCGTCTCCCGTTGCAAGAAACATGCGATGGTTCCAATATACATTGGCAATAGCGGCACAAGTTTCACAATAAGCGGTGTGATTGTTCAGTTCATAATTGGGTCCGAAGCCTTCTCCTTGTGCACGGGAGCCGATTCCACCGGTAATATAAAGTTTCCTGCTTGCCATATTATCCCAAATACGAGTCAGTGCGTGAAAATAAGCCGTATCTTTAGTGAGCGATGCTACGTCTGCCACGCCCGAATACAAGTATCCGGCTCTTACAGCATGTCCCACTATTTCGTCTTGTTGCAGGATCGGTTGATGATCTTGGCTATATTCATTCAAAGTATGACCGTCGGTTCCGCGCCCAGTCTCTTCTACGAAGTACTTCGCCATTTGCAGGTAGTTGCTGTTTCCTGTCACCTTATATAATTTAGCTAAGGCCATTTCTACAATCGGATGTCCGGATGGAACATGCTTTTGACCTTCGTTGGGACCGAATACTTTGCATACCAAGTCAGCATTTTTAATTGCCACGTCCAGTAATGTTCGTTTGCCGGTAGCTTGATAGTGGGCAACAGCGGCTTCGTAGAGGTGACCACAGTTATAAAGTTCGTGACTGTTGATTTTCTCCCATCGCTGTCTGCCCCACCAGCCAGAGAGTCGATAGCATTTATTAGTAACGCAAGTGGTCAGATATCCATCAGGTTCTTGTGCTGAAGCGATCAAATGAATTACGCTGTCTAGATAGGCATCCAATTTTTTATCATATTTCACCGCCAATGAGTAGGAAGCTCCTTCTATTATCTTATAAGGATCCGTATCGTCGAAAGAAAAGTCTCCGCGGTGCTCTCCCTTCATCAGTCCTCCTGCAATGGCAAAGTTATCGAAGCGACCGTTCTTCTCGCATTCTTTAAATGCAGAGGGAATAGATACGATCCGATTCGTCTCAATACGAGGAGTCCAGAAACTATCATTAAGATGGACTTGGGTAAAGGGAACTTCATTAATAGGAGCATCCGGTTTCGTATAGACTGTAGTGCATGCGTATGCAGTCATTAATAAGGTACCGCAGCAAAGGGATCTCAATTTGTTTCTCATAAATATAGTTATGTTTTTAATATTATTCAGTAAATCAACAGATGCAAAGTAAGGGAATTAATAGGAAAAGAAGTGGAAATAAAATCTATTATAATGCAAGAATCGTCTGATAGTCTTTGAAGTAAAGGGAAACAGATCGTTTATTGATTATCAACCATTTAAGTATTTACAATAGATAATTATCATACTAGTTTGGACTATATTTCTATCATGCATATTGTTCTGAATGCTAGAATAGGGAGATGAAGTTACTATCTTTTTTATGTTGACCGATTACTTTTTAAGAAACTTATATATCCTTAAATCCGCAACTAATCATTATTTCATAAATCCAACCCTTTTGGTGGCATATTCTATGTCATGAATGAGTTTTTTCCCGTTTTAAATATGTCTTCACTGGATTTGCCACGGCATCCCTATCAAGATTTATTACAACACTTGCCAAATGGGTGAAAACGGGAAGAACAAATAAGATTGTGTGTTACAATCTTATTTGTTATGAAGACTTTGCGCAGATCTAATTTAGTTACTGACTTTGATAAGAAGCAGTGGTTCAACAAGCATACATCTCCCGAAAAATAGTCTATTCCGATAACAGAATAGTACAAGGAGGCTTGGAGAACCTTGATTATTCGGTTAATTGGACAATTGTTTCATTGCATTGTAGTATTGAACTCCTCTCTTTTTCTTTTTTTCCGTTACTTTGCATTCAATCAAATAATATACTAATGATGAAAAACAGCTTCACTTTCCGCCTACTCTTGTTGACCTCGGCTATTCTTTTAGTCGGCACATTATCCATGAATGCCGGAAACGTATATACGTTGAACTCACCCAACGGAAAAATAAAAGTAGAGATCGGTACCGACAAACACTTATCCTATTTGATCATACACCAAGAAGACACACTTCTTGCAAAGTCAGAAATAGGATTGACTCTCCATTCCGGGTTCACACTGGGAGAAAATCCTGTGGTAGTAAAAAGCAAAAAGAAAACGATAACGGAAAACATCGTTGCCCCATTCTATCGCTTCAACCGCTTTACCGCTTCGTGCTATGAATTGGATTTAAAGCTGAAAGGAGGCTTCGGCATCCTTTTTCGTGTCTACAATGAAGGAGTTGCCTATCGTTTCTACACCACTCACGCTTCGGAAATGACCATCAAGAACGAACTGGCAGAATTCAATTTCAGCAAAGACCATGCCGTCTACCTTCCTTATAGTACCAACGACCAACAACCATTGGCTATGGCTTTCCAGAATATATACGATGCCACCACTTTATCTCAAGCCGCCTCCAAACTCGCATTTCTTCCTGTTACCATCGACTATGCCAACGGGATTAAACTAACGCTACTGGAAGCTGATCTGGAAAATTATCCCGGCATGTTTGTCGAGTCGCAAGGCAATGAACATCGCCTGCAAGGAAAATTCGCTCCTTATCCCGCTAAAACAGATTTCTATCCGTGGCGACAACAAGAATACGTGACTAAAGCGGAAGACTTCATCGCCCGCACCTCAGGCCCCCGTTCCTATCCCTGGCGCATACTCGCCATCACCGAAAAAGATACGGAAATGCCCGTCAACAATCTGGTATATGCTTTAGCATCCCCCAACCGCATCGGAGACTACTCATGGATCAAGACCGGCAAAGTAGCATGGGACTGGTGGAACGACTGGAATCTGAAAGGAGTACCTTTCAAAGCCGGCATCAACATGGATACCTACAAATACTACATTGATTTCGCCGCCCGCAACGACATTGAATATATCATTCTCGACGAAGGTTGGTATAATCCGAAAAGTGGAGATATGCTAACCGTCATTCCCGAACTGGATCTTACCGAACTCATCTCATATGGCAAAAATAAGGGAGTTGATATCGTGTTATGGACTGTTTTTAATGTGTTGGACAGCCAACTTGAAGCTGCCTGCGAGAAATATGCCCAAATGGGAATTAAAGGATTCAAAGTAGACTTCCTCGACCGTGACGACCAGAAAGCAGTAGAAATGGTATATCGTATTGCAGAAGCCACCGCCCGCCACCACTTGATTCTCGACCTGCACGGCATCTACAAACCTACTGGTTTAAACCGCACCTATCCTCACATCCTCAACTTTGAAAGCGTCTTTGGAATGGAAGAAGTAAAATGGACCGATATAAAGAATAACATGCCGCTTTACGATGTCACCTTTCCTTATATACGTATGATGGCAGGACCGGTGGACTACACGCCCGGTGCCATGAGAAACGGAACGAAAACTGACTGGAAAGCGATGTATCATACCCCCATGAGTATGGGCACCCGCTGCCACCAACTGGCAGCATACATTGTGCACGACTCACCCTTCACCATGCTTTGTGATGCTCCCAGCAACTACCAGAATGAGCAAGAATGCGTCGACTTCATCACTTCCCTTCCTGTTGAGACCGACTTTACAAAGATCTTATCCGGAGAAATGGGCAAATACATCGTGACAGCAAGACGTAAAGACATCAACTGGTATATCGGCGGAATGACCAACTGGGATCAGCGGGATATAGCACTCGATCTTCCTTTCTTAAAGGAGGGAGAACAATATACCGCCACTCTATTTACCGACGGAATCAATGCCAATAAAAATGCAGAAGATTATAAGAAAGAGACTTTCATGGTTACCTCAAATAGTCGGTTGAAAGTACATCTTGCCTCGGGAGGCGGCTTCGCACTGAAACTACAACTGATGCCGACTCCTGCGAAAAAAATAGCTATCCGTAATAATAAAGAATGGAAAATAGACGGACCCCCCATTGCCGTAAAGAACGAAATACCTTCCTTTTATCAGAAGTATCTTGATTCCGAAGGACTATACATCGTCTCTTCGGACAGAGTTTGCGACGAAGCATTGCTGCAAGCACATCAAATCGTTTCGCTGATGCTTGCCAAGCGCCCCGACGTAAAAGCAAAGATGGCAGAAAAAGGATGCCACGTCATGATACTGGGCGAACATGAAGAAGTATGCGACTTACCCGAATACGCTCATATATGCGACACTCCGGAGAATATCGTTTTTTGGAATAAACGCGCCAGAGGTTTCGGGGGTTCTCCCGAAGATGACTATTCCGCCAGTTGCGGAGAAGAAAATGTATTGGCATTGCCTAGCGACCGATATGCAGGAGAGAACATCTTAATTCATGAATTTGCTCATCTCATCCATACAGTAGGAATCGTAGGAGTAGACCCTCATTTCGACAAGCAACTGGAAGGACTTCTACAAAATGCCATCAAGCAGGGACTTTGGCAGAACACCTACGCCCTCTCTAACAAAGAAGAATATTTTGCAGAATGTGTTCAGTCTTTCTTCAATTGCAATCGCTACGCAGATCCGTCTGACGGGATTCATAATTCCATCAACCGCAGAAGCAAACTGAAAGTCTATGACCCTAAAATGTACGAATTACTCAAACAGTACTTCTATGAGATAGAAATACCGATCTGTAACACGATTCATAAATAAATCTATTAATAAACACAATAAATCATTTTCAATGAAAAATTACATCATCGCAACCGTATTGGCAGGCTCCCTGATAGGAGCACATGCACAAGTGAAGCAGACGCCATCGCACGGTTACCCCATCACTCCCGTTCCTTTCACTTCCGTAAAAGTAACTGATGACTTCTGGGGACAACGACTGAAAGCCAGTCGTGAAGTTACAATTCCTCTGGCATTCAGCAAATGTGAGGAGACCGGAAGATATGAAAACTTCGTGAAAGCTGCCCATCCGAGTGATACGTATAAAGTAGGCGGATTGGCTTTTGACGACACGGATGTCTATAAAACAATCGAAGGAGCCAGCTACCTACTGCAAACGTACCCCAACAAGACGCTGGAAAAGTACATCGACAGCGTATTGGTCATTGTTGCCGCCGCCCAAGAACCGGACGGCTATCTGTACACCAGCCGCACCATGAACCCCAAGCATCCTCACGAATGGGCCGGAAGCAAACGTTGGGAAAAAGTAGAAGAACTCAGCCATGAATTCTACAACCTGGGACACATGGTGGAAGGCGCTATTGCCCATTATCAAGCTACGGGAAAACGGAACTTTCTGGATATAGCCATCAAATACGCCGACTGTGTATGCCGCGAAATAGGAGACAAACCGGGACAAACTGTTGCCGTACCGGGACATCAGATTGCAGAAATGGCGTTGGCGAAACTTTACTTGGTCACTGGTGACGAGAAGTACATCGATCAGGCAAAGTTCTTCCTCGATAAGCGCGGGTACACCACTCGCAAAGACGAATACAGCCAAGCTCACCGACCCGTCACAGAACAAGATGAGGCGGTAGGGCATGCCGTTCGTGCAGCTTATATGTATTCAGGCATGGCGGATGTAGCCGCTCTCACGGGCGACAGTGCTTATATTCATGCCATCGATAAGATTTGGGAGAACATAGTCAGCAAGAAGTATTATATTACGGGAGGTATCGGCGCCACGAGTGCCGGTGAGGCTTTCGGCAAAAACTACGAATTGCCTAATATGTCAGCTTATTGTGAGACTTGTGCGGCTATCGGCAATGTGTACCTGAACTACCGTCTATTTCTGCTGCATGGAGAAGCAAAATATTATGATGTGCTGGAACGTACTTTGTATAACGGTCTCATTTCGGGTGTTTCTCTGGATGGTGGTGGATTCTTCTATCCCAATCCGTTGGAAAGCATTGGTCAACATCAACGTCAGCCTTGGTTTGGCTGCGCTTGCTGTCCATCCAACATCTGTCGTTTTATCCCATCGTTGCCGGGATATATTTATGCTGTAAAAGATAAAGAGGTGTTTGTCAATCTGTTCCTCTCCAATACTTCCGATCTGAAAGTAAATGGCAAAGCTGTGCAACTCGTTCAGGATACTCATTACCCCTGGGACGGTGATATCACAATAAGCATCAAGAAGAACAATGCCGGGAGTTTTCAACTGAAATTACGTATCCCGGGATGGGTAAAGAATCAGGTAGTGCCGAGCGACCTTTATGCCTACAGTGACGGAAAGCGACTCAGTTATTCGATTACTATCAACGGAGAAAAAGTAGAAAGTGATTTGAAGAACGGATACTTCTGCATCAACCGCAAATGGAAAAAGGGAGATCAAGTGAAAATACATTTTGATATGGAGCCGTGCACCGTGAAAGCCAACAATAAAGTAGAAGCCGATCGCGGACGTATTGCCGTAGAACGTGGTCCTATCGTATACTGTGCCGAATGGGTGGACAATGATTTCGATGTGCTTAGCCTGTTTATGAATCAGGCCCCAAAATTCGAGCTCGTAAAGAAACCGGATGTATTGCATGGCATCAATGAACTGAAAACAGATGCTCAGCTATTAAGTTATAATGATGAGGGACGCTTGACAACGAAGGATGTCAGAGTTACCTTAATACCTTATTATGCTTGGGCACATCGGGGAGCTGGGGCAATGGCTGTGTGGTTACCGCAGGAGTTGAGTGCTTCACGTCCCAGCATGCCGCCAACATTGGCATCCGAAAGTAAAGTAGATGCCTCGCATAAAGTGACAGCTATTTCAGCCATCAATGACCGATTGATTCCGAAAGATGAAAACGACCGGAGCATACCGTACTATCACTGGTGGCCCAAGCAGGGAACTATCGAGTGGATTTCTTACGAATTACCTCAGGAAACATTGGTGGCAAGTGCTACGGTTTATTGGTTTGACGATGCCCCGTGGGGTGGTTGCAGAGTGCCTAAAGCATGGAGGATTTATTATAAAGATACGGCAGGAGAATGGTGTCCTGTGCAAAATGCAGATTCGTATGGAGTAGTTAAAGGTGCGGCTAATACAGTGAACTTCGATCCGGTAAAAACGACAGCAGTGAAACTGGAAGTAATACAACCCGATCAATTTTCTACCGGGTTGTTTGAGTGGGAAGTAAAATAAATATTTGGCTCCTTTCTCGTGCGGCAATGATTCAAAGCCATGTAGAAAGGAGCTAATCATTCATTTCTTTTACTAAGACTTAATACTGTGTACGCAAAGAACTAGTGCTCGTTATACTTGAGCTTATTCGTCTAACAGCTGGTATTTCCTATTTTTCTTTCTTTGTAATTCTCTTACGACTCAAGAATGCCCAGACCATCACCCCGATCAGCAATAAAGCCAGGGACGCATAAGCTATGCTTTCCGTAACATGCAAGCTCTGCGGGTCAAACCACATCTCAATCGTATGCTGGCCTGCGGGAACATTCATCACACGCAAGATATAGTCAGCACGGGCAATGTCCACCGGCTGTCCGTCAATCTTGGCCTGCCAGCCCGGATAATAGATCTCAGAGAAAACAGCCACTCCATCTTTAGCAGAAGAAGTTTCATATACCAGGCGATTCGGTTCATAGCTGGTCAGACGAATGGTAGATAAGGAGTCTTTGTAACCTTTCGTCACACCCTTCAACTGATCTTTAAATCTCGCATCAACCACTGCTGTTTCCGTTGGAAAAATATCATTCAGCGCATCAATCTCTTCATTTGCATTATTGACATACTGCACCTTATCCACAAACCAAGCGTTACCATACGCATAAGGGTTTTCAACAGGAACCGTCTGTCCTTGCTGTCCGGCAGGGAAAATAAAGTACTTCGTATTCAGCATATTCAGCACACGGAATTTGGAAGCGTCCACACTATCCATCGCACCGCCTGCGCCGGCAACTTCCTGATAGGCATCCTTCATTTCCGGAGTTATATGATGATCGATCATTTCCTGATAACGACGCAACTTGGCCGCATGATAACCACCCACACTCTTATGCCAATATGAGGTATTATTTTCATTGAAAGTATTACCGGGAAATCCTACGAAATTCAACACCCTATAATTCAAAGCCGTATCCTGAAGAATTATCTCATCCGTCTGAGTTTTAACGAATGCTCCTGTCTGGTTTGACTTCGATACAAATTGTTCATCATTCAAATAGCGCTTATTGACAGTCCACATATCAATCAGACACAGAAGCACGATACCTGTCATAGTAAAAGAAGCCTTCAACTTTTTCTGCTGATAAAGGAATAATAAGAAGCATCCTACTACTATAATAAAGAAACTGCGCCATGCATCCGAAGTCAGCATTGCCTTGCGCATTTCGGCCAGATTCGTAATGATCGGAGATAAATACTCGGCAGGCAGTCCTTGCTGCAGAGCTGCCATCTCTTGTGCCGGAATATAACTAGAGAAGAAAACTCCCGGGGCAACAGCCAGAATCAGTGAAACACCGGCTGTTAATACCAAAGTGATAATTACTCCTGTCCGATTTTCTTTCAACTTTAATATTTCCGGTTTAGCCAGCACTTCTTTTAAGGCAAAGACCGCTAATAAAGGTATCGTAAATTCAGCTATAACTAGGATAGAAGATACGGCACGGAACTTGTTATACATCGGTACATAATCGATAAAAAAGTCCGTAAGTCCCATAAAATTCTTTCCCCACGAAAGTAGAATAGAGAAGATAGTAGCTCCCAGTAAAGCCCATTTCAGCGGTCCTTTAACAATAAAGCACCCCAATATAAACAGAAATAAAACAAAAGCTCCCACATAGACCGGTCCGGAAGTCATGGGCTGATCGCCAAAATACTGTGTCAGCTGCGAATAGATGTTACTATACATCGGATTCGCCTTTGCCATGGCAGTCTCATTCTTGGATAAAGGAACCGATGCCCCTCCCTTTACATTCGGAACCAGCAAAGTAAGCGTTTCACCAATTCCATAACTCCAGTTCGTTATATAGTTACGGTCCAGTCCGCTGCTGGTCTGATTGGCAGCAGGTCCTTCCTGTTTCAGTTCACTCTTTCCGCGCATAGTCTCCTTACTATACTCATAAGTATGGTATAGATTGGAGAGGTTCGCACACACTCCTATCATCGCAGCCAATGCCAGAACGGCACTTGCCTTGAAAAAATGCGGCAACTCCTTCTTCTTATAAGCATCTTCAAAGTAAGCTCCTACAAAAAACAGGATGACAAACATGAAGTAGTAGCTCATCTGAATATGGTTCGACTGAATCTGAAGCGCGATAAACAAAGCAGTCACAATCCCTCCCAACAGATATTTCTTCCGATAAGCCAGTACAATACCGGCAATCGTAGGCGGAATATAAGCCAATGTGACAAATTTCCAGATATGCCCTGCCGATATCAAAATAAAGAAATAGGAGGAGAAAGCCCAGATAATCCCCCCTAAAGCAGATAACCAGACAGACAACCCGAATGCCCGCAAAAGGATATAAAACCCGAGCATCATGATGAAGGTCAGCACCACATAAGATGGAAGATACAAGTGATAGATGTTTTCTATCCACTTCAGCGGTTTGGTAGAATCATAACTCGGAGACATCTGATAGGTAGGCATACCACCAAAAAGAGAGTTTGTCCAGCGGGTACGTTCTCCTGTACGTTCAAGATATTCCTGAGCTTCTTGACCGGCTCCCACTCCAGCCACCGTATCGTGCTGAAACAGAATACGACTTTCGATATCAGCCGGAAAAAAATAAGCAAAAGAAAGGATGATAAAAGCTAAAATAGCAATTAAGTCGGGAAGGAACTTCTTCATAAAATTGACAATTGACAATTGACAATTGACAATTGATGGTCAACAATAACAGCCCGGCAGATCACTCGTTCCATATAGCTGTTCATTGTCATTTGTCAACTGTCAATTGTCAATTAAATTAGTATCTATAATGTTCAGCCTTATAAGGTCCGTCTACCGATACACCGATATAAGCGGCCTGTTCCGGAGTCAGCTTCGTCAGTTTCACCCCGATCTTTTCGAGATGCAGGCGAGCCACTTCTTCATCCAGGTGCTTCGGCAAGCGGTATACATTTACTTCGTATTTCTTGTTGAACAACTCGATCTGGGCCAGCGTCTGATTGGTAAATGAGTTACTCATCACGAATGACGGATGGCCTGTCGCACATCCCAAATTCACCAGACGACCGTCAGCCAGCAAAAGAATGCTGTGACCATCCGGGAAATAATAGCGGTCTACCTGCGGCTTGATGTTTACACATTTGATGCCCGGATAATGTTTCAACGCATCCACCTGGATTTCATTATCAAAGTGGCCGATGTTACATACGATCGCCTGATCTTTCATTTTCTCCATGTGGTCAATGCGAATGATATCGATATTCCCCGTAGTAGTCACGAAGATATTACCTTCGGTGCAGGCATCTTCCATCGTTACGACTTCGAAACCTTCCATAGCAGCCTGCAACGCACAAATCGGATCGACTTCCGTCACAAGCACACGCGCACCATAAGAGCGCATTGAATGCGAACATCCCTTGCCCACATCACCGTAACCACATACCACCACTACCTTACCGGCAATCATCACATCGGTCGCTCTCTTGATACCGTCAGCCAGTGACTCACGACATCCGTAGAGATTATCAAACTTAGACTTGGTAACCGAATCGTTCACATTAAATGCCGGGAACAGCAATTTGCCTTCTTCCTGCATCTGATACAAACGGTGTACACCGGTCGTTGTCTCTTCCGATACACCGCGCATTTCTTCAGCCACACGGTGCCAGCGGGTCTTATCTTCAGCCAATACTTTTTTCAGAATGGCATTCAGTTCGATTTCATCTTCCGCATGCACTTCCTTGTCCAATACGGCAGCATCATTCTCGGCATCATAACCGACATGAATCATCATGGTAGCGTCACCACCATCGTCTACAATCACATTCGGACCTTTTCCGCCGGGGAAGTTCAATGCCTGCAATGTGCACCACCAGTAGTCGGCAAGATTCTCGCCTTTCCATGCAAATACCGCAACACCGGAAGCAGCAATCGCAGCAGCAGCATGATCCTGCGTTGAATATATATTACAAGAGCACCAGCGGACTTCAGCTCCCAATGCAACCAGTGTTTCAATCAGTACGGCGGTCTGGATGGTCATATGTAATGATCCCATGATACGGGCACCTTTTAACGGTTTGGATTCTCCATACTTTTCGCGTAGAGCCATCAGGCCGGGCATTTCTTTTTCTGCCAAATCGATTTCCTTGCGTCCGAAATCAGCAAGTGTAATATCTGCCACTTTATAAGGCAGAGTAGAGAATAATTCTGTAGACATATTGTAAATCATTTAAAATGTAATTGGTGCAAAGATAGAACATTCTGATTAGTAGGGCAAAAGCTATCCTTCTTTTTTATATTATAATAACTTGGGAGTTCGCCCGTTTCTTGAATTTTTATTCTATATTTGCAACATAAAAATGCATTTTCTACAACACTAAAATAGTTATTATTCATCTTCTATGGAGGATTACAACAACAAAACAAAAGCGGAGCTGTTAGAAATTATACAAAATCTCGAAAAAAAAGTAGAGCAGCTTTCCTCCGAATCAGTCTCCGGCAGAAAAGAACGCTTTCGCGACAGGTATTCCAATCGGATATTAGATAATCTGCCCGATATGCTTACCGTGCTCGACCGCGATGCCAATATCGTGGAACTGGTTTCCTCCCCGTCAACCAATCACGTAGAAGGTACTACAGCAGACAGCATTACCCAATCCAACATAAAAGATATTCTTCCGGAAGATGCGTACAAGAACATACGCAAGAATATGGAGCAAGTTTTCCGCTCCGGAAAGAGCGCCATCGCCAGGCATGACTTAATGATGGACGGTGTACCGCATCATTACGAACACTGGCTTTCCCTGCTCGACAAAGAATATCTGCTATGTATGTGTCGGGATGTTTCGCAACTTTGGGAAACAGAACAGACCAATGCCGAACAACAAAATGAAATTATGCGGCTTAATTCATTGATGGAAGCCATAGTGAATAATGTTCCTGTATATCTATTCGTCAAAGACTCCGGAAATGATTTCAGATACTTATACTGGAATAAGACTTTTGCCGACTACTCCGGCATCCCCATCGAGAAAGCTATCGGCAGAAATGATTTCGAGATCTTCAAACGGACGGAGGATATGGAGAAATTCCGCCTTGACGATATCAGAGTGCTAAAAGAAGGGAAACTGGACTATTTCGAAGAATATATGGCTGCTTCCGGAGAAATCCGCACGATAACTACCATGAAGCGCCTCGTCCCATCCAGTAACGAACATCCTTATATTATCGGTATCTCCTGGGATATCACCGAAATTAAGAAAACAGAGAAAGCACTGGATGCAGCCCGTATCAAAGCCGAAGAAGCGGACCGGTTAAAATCGGCTTTCCTGGCAAACATGAGCCACGAAATCCGTACCCCGCTTAATGCGATTGTAGGATTCTCCAAACTGATATCCAGCACAAATAATGAAAACGAGAAGAATCAGTATGCCGAAATCATTGAAAGAAATTCTGATATGCTACTGAATCTTTTCAATGATATTCTCGATTTATCCAGCCTGGAAGCCGACTCTCTTAAATTCAACATTCAGCCGGTCAAGATACTGGATATCTGCCTGCAATTAGAACAGCAATATGGTCACAAAACCCAGGCAGACGTAAAACTGATTCTGGATGGCGGAGACGCCAATACATTTGTTTCCGCAGACTGGAACCGGACGATACAAATCGTAAGTAACCTGCTCAGCAATGCTGTAAAGTTTACCTCGCGAGGAGAGATTCATTTCGGTTTCCTCAATAAAGAGAATTTTGTAGAGTTCTATGTGAGAGATACCGGCATCGGTATTCCTGCCGAAAGAGCCGCTACCATTTTTCAGCGTTTCGGCAAAGTAGACGACTTCGTTCAAGGCACCGGACTGGGACTCACCCTCTGTAAGATGCTGGTGGAAAAAATGGGTGGTCACATCCGGGTATGCTCAAAAGAAAACGAAGGTACCACCTTTTATTTCACACTTCCGCTGGCCAACCGGTAAATTATATGCGTCATATACAAAAGCGGTGGACATTGTAAAGATGTCCACCGCTTTTGTATTTATGAAGATAGCTGTTACTTCTTTTCTTCCTTCTGTACTTTTGCACTTAGCATTTCCTTATACTTCGCAGGATCATTCAATACCTTTATTGCTTCCTGCAAATCATCATCATCCTTCAGTTGCTCGATAATGCCACCTCTCTGGAAATAATAACGCTTGATAATTTCATTAGCAATCATTCTCTTTATATCCTTAGAGAAATAATCCAGGTCACGGTCAAGATTATGATTCAATTTCTTTTCCAGTGCCTTGAACTCTTCGGCAGCATCTGTCATATAGCCTTCAAATTCAGCAGCCTCTTTCAGTGTTTTCAGAATCTTCTCACTTTGCTGGTCATATTTAAAATCGGCCTTCTTCACCAATTCCTTGAAATCATTATAGTCAGCATCCGTCACTACAAACTTTTCAGGAGCAACCACAGTAGGGTGTTTCAAGCAGTATTGAGTCGCATAGTCAAAAATCAGATTATCACGTACGAGATAGAACAAGATATTCGGCAGTTTTTCCTGCTTGACAGTAATATCAGGCATTACACCACCTCCGTCACGTACTTCACGTCCGGCAGCAGTATAGAATACGTTAGTCAGACTGTCGGGAATCGTTCCCACACTTCCATCTTCGTTCCGGTGCTTATAGTCGATCGCCTGCACACAACGTCCGCTTGGGATATAATATTTGGAAGTAGTCACTTTCATCATTCCTCCATAAGGTAAAGAACGGGGAACCTGTACAAGTCCCTTTCCAAATGTACGGTTACCAACAATAACGGCACGATCAAGGTCTTGCAATGAGCCCGACAGGATTTCTGAAGCAGAAGCCGTACCACTGTTTACCAATACGGCAATCGGAATATCCAGATCCAGCGGTTCACGCAAAGTCTTGTATGTGTTGCTTGCCTGTTTCGTCTTTCCCTTGGTGGTTACGATTACTTTTCCACGGGGCAGGAAATAATTGGCTATTTCCACTGCTTCATCCAACAGACCGCCACCGTTATTACGGAGGTCGATGACCAGAGAAGTAGCTCCCTGTTTCTTCAGATCCAGCAATGCTTTTTTGAAATCCTTGGAAGGGTTGCCGGAGAATGTGCTCAGGCTGATATATCCCACTTTATTATCCATCACGGTAGCATATGGGATGGCAGGGGTCTGAATAGATTCACGTACGATAGTAAACTCCATCGGGGTTTGTCCGCCTTTCTCATTAGGACGCTCCACTTTCAGTTTAAAGCTCGTACCCGCCTGTCCGCGCAACATCTGGCTGACTTCCGAATTATTCTTTCCAAGGAGATCTTTTCCGTCTATTTCCATCAGGATATCTCCCGCCTTCAGTCCCGCTTTGGCCGCCGGAGTTCCCTCGAACGGTTCGGCAATCATGGAACGTTTCAGCTTCGTATTATAGGTAATAAGAGAACCGATACCTCCAAAGCTTCCTTTCACCATCTGTTCCAGTTCGCTTTGATCTTCCTCCGGGTAATATTCTGTATAAGGATCCAGCGAGAAAAGCATATTGTCGATTCCTTCGCGAATGGTCTTGTTCGGATCAATGGTATCCACGTAGAACATATCCAGTTCTTTCACAATCGCATTAAATGTATCCAGATTCTTGGCAATCTGGAAATTGCGGTCGTCTCCACTCTTAAAACTAAAGAAAGCTACAGTAGCTATTACAGCCACCAAAACAAGAGCTATCCGCCTATTCAGCAATTTTTTCATATATCTTTCATTAAAATGAGACGTAAAAGTAACTCAAACCTTGGTTATTCCGCCAGAACCTTGTTAATATTTAACTTAATTTCATCCCAGCGCTCCGGAGAGATTGTTGTTCCAATCACCTGAATAACATTTCCCGAGAGAATAGAACCAATTTTTGCACATTTTTCGAGCGAGTATCCGCACGTCAGACCATACAGAAATCCGGCAGCGAAATAATCGCCTGCGCCGGTGGTATCCAGAACTTTTTCTACAGGAATAGCCGACACTTTAATTTCTTCCGTACCTTTACGGATATAAGATCCGTTTGCTCCAACTTTCACAATAGCAATGCTGCATTTCTTGGCTATCACTCTCAGAGCTTCCTCCGGTTCTTCGCCGGTAAATGCTTTCGCTTCTTCCTCGTTTGCAAAAACGATATCCACATACTTATTTATTAATAAGGAGAAAAATTCCAGATCATTCTCCACGATATTATAACTTGCCATGTCGAGACAGATTTGCAGGCCAGCCTCTTTAGCCAGTTCGATGGCATGAAGAATCATTTCGTGATCCTGAACAAGGTATCCTTCTATAAATAAGTATGCATATCCTTTGAACATCTCCAATGTCAGATCTTCAGCTTTCAAAGAAGCGGCCGCTCCCAGATAAGTACCAAAAGTACGCTCTCCATCCTGAGAAATAAAAGTGGATGCCACTCCCGAAGGAAGCTGTTCGGAGGTCAATAAATTGTCTTCAATATTATTTTTCTGCAGATTTTTCCGAAAAAAATCGCCATAATGATCATTTCCTACTTTTCCGATAAAACCTGTTCCGGCACCCAGACAAGCGAGTCCAAGTATGGCATTTCCTGCCGATCCGCCTGTTGCCAGATGCGTTTTCATTTGTGAAAATTTTGTGTTAATCTGCTGTAACTTAGCGTCATCGATGAGTTGCATGCTTCCCTTGGGTAATTCCAGTTCATCCAAGAGTGTATCGTCTTTCAGGGTTGCAAGTACGTCTATCAGGGCGTTGCCCAATCCTATTATTTTGTCCATTCTCAATATTTTTTTTGCAAAGATATTGCATATTTCAAAAAAACCTACTACTTTTGCATCGCAATTGAGAAAAACATTCTTCCTTAGCTCAGTCGGTTAGAGCATCTGACTGTTAATCAGAGGGTCCTTGGTTCAAGTCCAAGAGGAAGAGCAAAACTGAAATTCTTGATTGCAACATTCTTCCTTAGCTCAGTCGGTTAGAGCATCTGACTGTTAATCAGAGGGTCCTTGGTTCAAGTCCAAGAGGAAGAGCAAAAAGAGGTGTATCGAAAGATAGACCTCTTTTTTGTTTCTGCTCTTCTCCCCCCTGCTTCGAAAATAGAGGGTCAGTCCGAAAACCGAAACTCTCATCCCCTTCTTTTATTCACAAAAACATTCTTGTCTTTTGATGGTCTATAAAACTTTAAAGATTCAAAGGTTAACAATAAACTTTCCATCTGAATAAAGTAAGTTCTTTGGGTACATGAATTAATTCGTCCGGCTATAGGCATTCTTTCGTCCGCCTATAGCCGGACGAAAGTTTGCCTATAGGCAACGTTGCGTTTGCCCATAGGCGGACGAATTAATTTATGAAGAGAAAGTACTTATTTGTAGAACAGCAACAACATAATGTAAGCATTGGCATTCATTATAGTTTATATATTAAAGAGAGTCTTCGGGAAGACGACAAGCTACCCTATTCTGCCATAGCCAACGTCAACACACTAATCCGTACTCCTTCAATCTCTGCCAGCCGAGAAGCGCACGCTACGGTAGTTGCTCCAGTCGTCAACACATCATCTACTATTAATATATGCTTTCCTGCCAAATACTCCGAACGATGCAATTCGAAGATTCCATCTACATTCTCCCAACGTTCTAAAGCTGACTTTTGTGTTTGCGTTTCCGTATTCTTCCGGCGTATGATTGCTTCGGTATCCACCGGAATACCTGTTACGGCCATAATCCCGCGCGATATCCATTCACTTTGATTGTAGCCACGTATCTGCTGTTTCTTCTTATGCAAAGGGATGGGAATGATTACATCAACTCCATGAAAGAAGTCGGAAGCCTGCAATTCGGATGCCATATATCGTCCCATAATAGCACCAATTTCTTTTTGTCCTCCATATTTGAGTTGGTGGAGAACTTGCCGAAAATCACTTCCTTTGCGATAAAAGAAAAAAGAAGTGGCACGTTCCAGAGGAAACTTACCCCAAAAGAGTTTTTCTACCGGATTGTCTTTCCGAAGATGATAATCGGTACGAGGCAAGTTTATATTGCACATGGTGCAAATACACTCTTCTCCTTTAGCCAACGATCCGCCACAAACGACGCAGCAACGGGGAAACCAAAGGGACAAAAAAGAATAAAGCCAATCTTTTATAAGTAATGTGTGTTTCATAGTAGTAGCTATTTATACAATCGCAGCAGTCATACATATCCAACGGAGGAACTTCTGCTAAGAGTTTCAAAAATAAAGGATGCAGGTATCCATTGGTTGCAATAATATGATGACCTTCTATAAAATGGTCGTCACCATAGAAATTAGTCACGCGACCGCCTGCTTCCAACACAATCAGGGCAGCCGCCGAATAATCCCACTTACCGATAAACGCTTCGGCCCATGCATCAAAACGACCATTAGCTATATAACAGATTGCAGCCGCAGCCGAACCGTTCATGCGAATGCCTCCCACGGCTCCATAAAGGTTATCAATCAGATGGAGAGCCGTCGGTTTATACTGATCATAATTATAAGGTAATTCAGTAAACACAAATGCATTCTTGATATCCCGGACATCCGAAACATGAATTTCCTCACCATTCATGAAAGCCTTTCCTCCTTTCCAGGCATAGAAACATTCATTCCGGCAGACTTCATACACAACTCCCAAAAGCAATTCGGTACGACTGCGCAGAGCGATGCATACACAATAAGGAGCCTCATCATGAATATAATTCGTAGTTCCGTCCAACGGATCAATGACCCAGCAGTAAGGTTCGTCCTGATAAGTAGCAGAGCCTTCTTCCGTAATAAATCCTGCTTCGGGCAACAAGGCAGAAAGCGCTTTTACCAACCGTACTTCAGACTCTTTATCCACATACGACACATAATCATGCGCATGTTTTTCCATAACACGCTCACGACGGAAGTTTTTCCGCTCTTCTTTCAGAAAATGCCCAGCTTCGGTAGCTATGCGGCATACTTCAACTGTAAGTTGCTTTAAATCCAACATTTCATCTTTATTATTAAAAAGTACATCGAAGGTATAGCTTTTCTTATGAAAAACCATCCAAAATGAGTATTATTTTCAGATAGACTATCAAACATTCAATTTTCAAGGCAGAAAAACATTCAATCACATTATAATATATTTTTCTGATCTGAGGAAATGAGAATTCCCTGCAATTTTCAGAACAGGCCCGGCCTCTTCCCACAAATATACGCAACAAAGAGCTACAGAAAACACAAAGTGACAGAATGCCAGATTTGCTTTTTACATAAAAATTCCCGAATATTGCAATCTAATACTAATGCAAAGAGTTCCCTATGAAAAGAGTAGATTCCGTTATATCCCTGATATACTCGTTATCTAAATCAGAAAAGAAGCACTTCTCCCTACAGGTTATCAAGGACAAGGAGGAAAAAGACTATCTGGTGATTTATGATATTATCATAAAGAGTAAACAACCGAATGGAAATACTGTAAAAGAGGAATTTTACAGACGCAAGCCCAATGGCTCATTTGAAGTATCCATTCAATACTTATATGAAAAGCTGACGGATACGTTACTCACCCTGCGTAAAAAGAAAGATATCTATTACGATCTGCTGAATAATTTGTGCAAAGCCCGAATGCTTTATGAACGTTCTCTGTTTGAAGAGTGTTTCGAAATACTATCCAATACAATAGAACAAGCACAATTCTATGAGAACAACGAAATTCTGACGATAGCTTTGAAGCTGGAACTGGAATATCTGCTCCGTCTGAACTTTCCCAACATGACAGAACAGGAGCTTTTTCACAAACACTTCATCCAAAATGAAGCTTTGAAAAAGATTCGGAAAATCACAGAGCAATCTTCATTACACAACTTATTGAAATATCGTTTATCTCATATTGGCTCCATCAGAACAGTAAAGCAAAAACAGGATATGAATGACCTTATGGTCAACGAACTTTATATAGCCGCTTCTTCAGACTCCGAAGGTAATTTTGAATTAACACGAAACCATAAACTTTTTCAGGCTAATTACCTGATGGGAGCAGGCGATTACAGAGCTGCCTTAAATTCATACAAAGAACTAGACTCATTATTTGAGCAGAATCAGCAGTTCTGGTCAAATCCTCCTATATACTATTTATCTGTACTCGAAGGAGTACTCGGTAGCCTGCGGTCTGTGAGCAACTATGACGAAATCCCCTACTTCCTTGATAAATTAAGAAAGCTTATATCAGACAGCACTTCGCTCGAATTTAAAGTAAATGCAACTTGCCTTCTCTTCCAATACGAACTATTTCCCTATCTGGATAAAGGAGATTTTTCGAAATGTACCCAACTTATGGCAGACTACCAGGAAATACTTTATGATAAAGAAGCCTGGTTAGGCCCTATTCGAAAAAGTGAATTATTGCTTTACACCACACTCGTACACATTGGTAACCAAGAATATAAAACTGCTAAAAAGTATATCAGCAACGCTATCATAGACCATAACATAAAGTATCTGCCTTTAATGAGAACTATTCGTCTGGTCCGCCTCATCGTCTTTTATGAAGTGCAGGAGCATGAGCTAATCCAGTATGAATCCCGTTCCATCACCCGAAGTCTATCTTCGCCCAAAGAGCAGACTTTTAAAACAGAACGTATCATTTTATGGTTTCTGAATAAAAGAAATATTCCCATCCTGAAAAAAGACAGAGAAGCATTTTGGGAAAAGTTGTCTCCTGAGATTCATGAATTATATAATAATAAATATGAAAGTCAGCTTTTACGCCTCTTTGACTTTACGGCGTGGATGGAATCCAAAATTCGGAAAGAAAAACTGTCTGAAGTCCTCAGAGCACGTGCTAGCGCAAAAGAATGTTAAAGAGTAAGGTGTCTGATTCGTATTTCAGACGATAAAAACACTCTTTTCAAATCTCCATTTTCTCTTTGTAATTATATAAATTCGCTTCACATTACCTCTATATTCTCTCCTCTATACAAGGAAAATCCAATATAAGATATCATTTTTGAGATTATATAAACCAATTATTAATGTAGAAAACTATGCATGATTATTGCTTTCATTTGCATAGTCTTAATTTTTAATACTATGGAAACTATATCAATTCATAGACCCAAAATTGTAGTCATCGGTAGTTGCAATACCGATATGGTCGTGAAAGCCAACAGACTACCTGTTCCCGGAGAAACCATACTAGGCGGAACCTTCTACATGAATCCCGGTGGCAAAGGAGCTAATCAGGCGATTGCAGCCGCCCGACTGGGAGCTGAAGTCACCTTCATATCCAAAATCGGATATGATTTGTTCGGCCTGCAAGCATTGGAAATATACAGATCAGAGAAAATTAATACGGAATATATATTTACCGACCAGAAAAGTCCGTCCGGAGTTGCACTTATCTCCGTAGATTCTTTCGGTGAAAATAGCATTATCGTAGCACCGGGAGCAAGCCGTTCGCTTTCTATTGAGGATATCAATAAAGCCGAAGAAAAAATCAAGGAAGCTGATATTATTCTCATGCAACTTGAGATTCCCATAGACACAGTGGAATATGCAGCTACTATTGCTTGCAAATATGGGAAAAAGGTAATCCTCAATCCGGCTCCCGCGTCCAGCCTGAGCAACTCATTCTTAATGAACGTGCACACCATACTCCCCAACCGCATTGAAGCGGAAATGTTATCCGGAATCAAAGTGATGAATATAGAAAGCGCTCATCGTGCCGCTCAGGCTATCGGAGAGAAAGGTATAGAGAATGTTGTCATTACTTTAGGTAAAGACGGGGCTTACGTAAAAGAGAAAGATGAATATACCATGATTCCCGCAAAGGAAGTAGAGACGATTGACACAACAGGTGCCGGAGATGTATTTTGCGGAGCATTCAGCGTCTGCCTGTCTGAAGGGCATTCACTCGCTAAATCTGTGAAATTTGCCAATGCGGCGGCAGCTATAGCAGTCACGCGAATCGGTGCACAGAGTGCGATTCCTTATAAAAGAGAAGTTGTGCTATAAACGAGATAAGACCTAGGTTAAACACATAAATCTGTTCAAATGAAAGTAGTAGTTATTGGAAGTTCAAACATCGACATGGTTGCACAAGTCAACCATCTCCCGGCGCCTGGCGAAACAGTCGGAGATGCCAGTTTCATGCAATCCCTCGGGGGGAAAGGCGCCAATCAGGCTGTAGCAGCAGCAAGACTCGGGGGATCTGTAACGTTCATTACCTCTTTGGGAAATGATATGTATGCAGAAATTCTAAAAAAACACTTTAAGAAAGAAGGTATCACTACTGATTATATCATAGATGATGTTAATCAGCCCACAGGGACTGCACTCATTTTTGTTGCCGACAGTGGTGAAAACTGCATAGCAGTAGCTCCCGGAGCTAACTATTCTTTATTACCCGGTTCAATTATTCATTTTTCAAAGGTAATTGACGAAGCAGATATCATAGTTATGCAAGCCGAGATTCCTTACGAAACGATTAAAAGAATAGCTCTTCTGGCTAAACAAAAAGGTAAAAAGGTATTGTTTAATCCCGCACCCGCCTGCCTGATTGATGAGGAGCTGATGAAAGCCATTGATATACTAGTCGTCAATGAACTGGAAGCAGCCTTCATCTCAGGAATTGAATATACAGGAAATAATCTTGAAGAAATCGCTCTAAGCTTATTACAGGCAGGTGCACGCAATGCTGTGATCACATTAGGAAGTCAAGGTGTATATATGAAAAACGACAAAGAAATCATTCAGCTTCCCGGATACAAAGTAAATGCGATTGATACTATTGCAGCAGGTGACACGTTCTGTGGTGCATTGGCTGTAATTTGTGCCCAAAGGGAAATAGACCGAGATGCATTGAGTTTTGCGAATGCCGCGGCAGCTATCGCTGTTACACGTTCTGGTGCCCAACCGTCTATTCCTACTCTCGATGAAGTAAAACACTTCATGTTAGAAAAAGAATTAGCCTTATCATTCAACTTTTAAATTTCATGGATTATGAAAACTAATCGACACTCTACTCTCTTAAAGAAAGCTGTCCACCTGATAACTTATAACTCAAGTCATAAGCTTATCTGCCTGCTGGGCTACCTACTTTTATGTTCAATGAATACATATGCTCAGAATTATGTATCCGGAACAGTAAAAGATAATAATGGAGAACCTCTACTGGGAGTTTCCATAAAAGTAAAAGATGGGAATATAGTATCCGGAACCGTCACTGACTTTAACGGACACTACCAAGTGAAAGCGGATCCAAGTTCAACTATTGAATTCAGTTACATCGGATTTAAAACAGTCCAGTTTACAGTAGGTGATAGAAAAATGATAAACGTAACACTGGGAGTTGACGACAATTTATTGGATGAAGTGATCGTTGTAGGTTATGGTACCCAAAAGAAGATTAATTTAACCGGTTCTGTCGGAGTCATTGACTCGAAAGCCTTCGAAGCAATCCCTGTATCCAATGCAGTCCAGGCATTACAAGGACAGGTTCCCGGTTTGAATATTTATAGCAATCAGGGAGGAGGTCTCAATCAGAAACAATCGATCAATGTACGTGGAGTCGGAACTATCGGAGAAGGTTCTACAGGAAGTGCCCTAGTCTTGATAGATGGTATGGAAGGAGATATTTATTCCATTAATCCGCAGGATATAGAATCTATTTCAGTTCTGAAAGATGCGGCAGCTTCTTCTATTTATGGTTCCAGAGCGCCATTCGGAGTAATCTTAGTAACGACCAAGAAAGGAAAGGCCGGTAAAGCGCAAGTTAACTACAACAACAGTTTTCGTGTAAGTAGCCCTATCAACATGCCTTCTTCATTAGACTCTTACACGTTCTCCTTATACTATAATGATGCAGCTGCCAATTCCGGATGGGGACCTTACAACTGGGTCTCGGAAGAAAGGATAAACCGCATCAAAGACTATATGGCCGGCAAGATTACCGATTCTACCATCCCCGTGCCCAATAATCCTTCGTTATGGGCAGACGGATATTCACAAGGAAATGATAATATTGATTATTATGACTATTTTTTCAAAGACAATGTCTTTGCACACGAGCACAATATCAGCGTTACTGGCGGGACAGACAAAATACAATACTATTTATCAGCGAACTATTTAGGTCAGGATGGAGAGCTCAGAATCGGAGATGAATACTCAAACAGATATACTGCATCTGCAAAAATCAACGCACAATTATCAAAAATAGTATCAGTCGGATTCAATACTCGCTTTATCAGAAGTGACTATGTACAGCCGACACATCTTAATGAAAGTTTTTTTGCCGAAATCGGACGCCAATGTTGGCCTACCAAACCTCTCTATGACCCAAATGGTATTCTATATGACGACCATGTGCTCCAAATGCAAAACGGAGGTGAAAAACAAGAACGAAACACTTGGCTCTACCAACAACTGAATATAACGGTAGAACCTATCAAAGGGTGGCGACTGATTGGAGATTTAAGCTATCGATACAATACACAATATTCACACTGGGATTACTTAACTGTTCATCAGACAGGTGTTGACGGAAAGACTAAGGGCAATACATGGAATAACGATTCCCAAGTACATGAAGGCACTTATGCCAGCGATTATTTTAATGTAAATCTCTATACAGATTATGCAAAGACCTTTGCAAAATCACATAATATGAAAGTTCTTTTCGGGTTTCAAGCCGAACAAAATAATTATAAAGATATAGCTGCTGAGAAGCTAGGAGTCATTTATCCGGGAAAACCGACTATCAACACTTCTACCGGAATGGATTCAAATAACCAAAAAGTTGCTCCGAATGTAGCAGGTGGACACAACAGATGGGCTACCGCCGGATTCTTCGGCAGATTGAATTATGATTACCTGGAAAAATATCTTCTGGAAGTAAATCTACGCTATGACGGTTCCTCACGATTTCGTAGTGACAGTCGTTGGGGATTTTTCCCTTCCGCATCAGTAGGCTGGAACATAGCCAGAGAAAAATTCTTCCTGCCTGTCAGCAAAGTTGTCAACACATTTAAGGTCAGAGCCTCTTATGGTAGTTTGGGTAACCAAAATACATCTTCTTTATATCCGACTTATTCTACAATCGGTACAGGAACAGGATCATGGATCATTGACGGAACATTAGCCAATATTGCCTGGGCACCTTCACTCGTCAGCTATAATCTCTCCTGGGAGAAAATCCGTACATGGAATGCCGGAGTTGACTTTGGCCTGTTTAACAATCGGCTAACCGGCTCTTTTGATTATTACATTCGTAAAACTGACGATATGGTCGGCCCTTCGGAGAAATTGCCTGTAGTCCTTGGAACAGCCGTTCCCAGTTCCAATAATACAAATCTTAAAACATTCGGATGGGAACTGGAACTAATGTGGAAAGACCGGTTAAATAATGGATTGAATTATAGTGCCCGCTTTACACTTGCCGACAGTCGTACCAAGATTACTCGTTATTCAAATCCTTCCGGACTGATAGATGGATTTTATGCCGGAAAATACGTGGGTGAAATATGGGGATATGAAACGATAGGCATTGCACAATCTGACCAGGAAATGGCCGAACACATCGGAAGATTAATCAACGGTGGACAAAGTAATCTCGGACAAGACTGGAAAGCCGGAGACATTATGTATAAAGATCTGAATGAAGACGGAAAAATTGATGCCGGAAGCCGCACCTTACAAGATCACGGTGATTTAAAAAGAATAGGTAACTCCACGCCCCGATATAATGTAGGACTGGAATTAGCCGCCGATTGGAAAGGATTCGATATCAGAATGTTCTGGCAAGGAACATTGAAAAGAGATTATTTTCAGGGTAGTTACTACTTCTGGGGTGCAAACGGTAGACAAGGGCCCTGGTTTTCCACAGCACTAAAAGGACACGATGATTATTTCCGAAATGACGAAGCCAGTCCATTGGGAACGAATCTGAATTCCTACTATCCAAGACCCTTATTCAACACCGATAAAAACCAGCAATCACAAACTAAATATTTACAAGATGCATCTTATCTACGTCTGAAGAATCTGCAGATAGGATATAGCTTGCCACACAACATCGTACAAAAAATGGGAATGCAGCACCTTAGGATATTCGCATCCGGTGAAAACTTGTTCACCATTACGAGCCTTATTGACTTCTTCGACCCCGAATCAATCGAAGGCGGTAGTTGGGGACACGGAAACGTTTACCCACTATCCCGAACATTCTCTTTTGGATTAAATGTCACATTCTAAAAACAGGATATTATGAAAAGACTTACGATATCAACCTTATTGAGCGGAGTGCTCTTTTTGACAAGTTGCAATGATTTCCTAAATCAAGAACCTCTTGATCAACTTTCTCCAAATGAATATCTGACAACAGAAAGTAATATTGCAGCTTTTGCTACTGATCAATATCAAGTGCTACCTACTCATGGCACCTATGGATATGGAACTTTTGAAATTGACAATAACACAGATAATATGGCCGGTATGCAACCTAACGTAATGTATGCACCCGGATACTGGAAAGTAGGACAAGAAGGAGGCTCATGGTATTTCGCTGATATTTACCGATGCAATTATTTCTTTGAAAATGTGCTTCCATCGTATGAAAACAATGCCATTGTCGGAAACACGACCAATATCAAACACTATATCGGAGAAATGTATTTCTTCAGAGCTTTCATGTATTTTGAAAGATTAAAATCATTAGGCGACTTTCCTATTATTACTAAAACTTATCCTAATGAACGTGAAGCTCTGATAGAAATCAGCAAACGAGCCCCCCGAAATGAAGTAGCCAGATTTATCTTATCTGATCTGGACAAAGCTATAGAAATGATGCAAAACATAGCTCCTTCCGGAGGTAAGAACCGGCTAAGCAAAGACTGCGCTATCCTTCTCAAGTCAAGGGTCGCACTTTACGAAGGCTCATGGCTGAAGAATTTTAAAGGAACAGCTTTTGTACCCAATGGACCGGGATGGCCGGGAGCAAATAAAGATTATAATGCTAATTACTCATTTAAATCCGGAAGTATTGAAAAAGAATCAGAGTTCTTCTTTGATGAAGCTATTAAAGCGGCACAAATCATAGCAGAAAAATATAATATATTAACTGCCAATACAGGAGTATTCCCACAAACTTCTTCGGAACCTGAAAATCCTTATTTCAGTATGTTCTGCGATATTGACATGGAGAAATACAATGAAGTACTTTTATGGAGGCGCTACAACACAGGATTAGGAGTGGCAAATGAAGTTTGTCAATACGGATGTGTCGGCAACAATGGAGTAGGCACTACTAAAAGCATGATTGACGCCTTTATTCTTAAAAATGGAGAACCTATTTATGCATCCCCGATGTGGGCAGATGAAAACTCATCTTATTGGGGAGATAATAATATCATTCATATCACTAAAAACAGGGATACCCGTGCAGACATCTTCATCAAAAAGCCAGGACAGAAAAATTTGCATACTCAGGCAGGAGATCATGGGGTAGTAGAAGAATGGGGACCCAATATAACCGCCTCTTCTGTTACAGAAAAGTACAATACAGGCTATGCCTTACGCAAAGGATTAAACCCTGACGGGAAATACACAAATAACACTCAAAGTATTGTCGGTTCTATCATATTCCGTACAGCCGAAGCCTATCTCAACTATATAGAAGCTTATTATGAATTGCATGGTTCACTCGACTCCTATGCAGAAAAGTACTGGAAAGCGATTCGTCGCAGAGCCGGCATTGATGAGGACTATACCAAAACAATCAGGCTTACAGATATGTCAAAAGAAGCAGAAACTGATTGGGGGGCATATTCCGGCGGAGAAATTATTGATGCCACACGTTATAATATCCGCCGTGAACGAAGATGTGAGTTGATGGCGGAAGGTTTACGTAGCATGGACTTACATAGATGGCGTTCAATGGACCAGATGATTACCAAACCCTACCATATCCTAGGAATGAATTTATGGCAGGAAATGTATGGCTGGGACTGGTATAAAGATTCTAACGGCAACTCCATTCTTAAAGAAGGAGAAAATGTTTCACCACGTAGCTTCAGTACTTATCTTGCTCCTTATCACATCACAGCCAATAACATTGTTTACAACGGCTATAAATGGAATATGGCACACTATCTCGATCCGATAGCAGCAGAACATTTTCTGGTTACTTCATCCGGAGGTGATTTGGATTCTTCTCCTATCTATCAGAATCCGGGCTGGCCTATGACAGGAGGAGGAACCCCGCAATAATCCAATAATCTACTAATTTAACAAAGACCAATTATGTATAAAAGAATGATAATACTAACTTACGCACTGGTTTTCTTTTCATTATTCGCAACAGCTTGTTCTGACAATAATAATGAAACATACGTCGAACCAATACTTTCTCAAATAGAAGTAAGTAAACTAGTGACTGAAAACAACAAAACATATGTTTCTGTTGACGGTAAACCTTTTCCGTTTCTTGGTGCACAAATACGCCTTGATGCCCTTCTCAATTGTGACAAGATGACTATTAATGAAGTGGAAAACTACTTCAAGAAAGCTCAGGAACTGGGACTAAATTGTGTACAAATTCCAATTTCATGGAATATGGTAGAGCCTAAAGAAAACAAGTACGATTATAGTATCGTAAACTCAATCTTGCAGTTCGTCAACAAGTATAATTTGAAAATGGAATTACTTTGGTTCAGTACGAATATGGTAGGAGATTCATTCTCCTACCTGATACCTCAATATGTGCTTCAAGAATATAACAAAAGGCTCAGCCGGAATGATGAAGGAAATTTTTGGAACTATTATGGTTATCAATACACCATGATTCTTGATGATGAATGGATACTGGAGAGAGAAACCAAAGCCATCACCGCCTTATTTAACCACATCCGATACTGGGATTCTCAAAATGGAGACAAGCACCCCGTTATATCAGCTCAGATCCATAATGAACCTGATGCGTTAATGCGCTGGAGAATCGACCAAAAAGATTTAAAATATCGGGATGGGACCCCTCTAAGCAAAGAGAAGGCCTGGACAATGATCACAAATGCATTAAATACTGTAGGAAAAGCTGTAAAAAACAGTTCTTACAGAGTAGTAACTCGTGTCAATCTAATTTACGGTGATGGTATTAATCCATTTCCAGAGGCTACTAATGCTCGCCCCAAAGATGTATTCGATCTTCAAGGCATTGATTTCATTGGCGTTGATGCTTATAAAGATAATGTTAAACATCTCAAAAATGAAGTCATGGCATACGCATCAATTGCAGGAAATTATGCGCTGGTTGCCGAGAACAAAGGTAGTTATGCAAACAGTCCGAGTCTTATCTTGACATCTTTCGCATTAGGAGGAGGCTATGATATTTACGATTTGGCTACCAGTAACTTCTTTATCAACAACACCACTGAACCGGACCAAATTGACCACGGAATTTATACATGGGATTTACAAGAAAAAGATTTTACACCTCCTACTCGTAGTCTCATAAAAGGCTTGGCGGCAGCTTATATAGATGTTGCCAAAGTAAAACCGGAGAACTTTGCAGCATTTAATATTAACGATAATCAGCCAAAAGACAAATTAGAACAACTAATATGTACTACTGGAGCACAAATCACATTCCAGACAAATAATGCTTCTTTAGGTTTCGTATTAGATATGCACAATTATTTACTGATTTATAGTTTGAATGACTCTCAATTCAAACTAGAGAATGGTAAATTTGGAGAAACCATTTCCGGAAGATATGATGTAAATGGCACATTTACCAAAGAAGGAACTGCAACTTTAGAAAATCAGACTCTCCATGCTAAAGGAGGCGTACTTTATAAAGTAAATTATTCCTCGCAACAATCATTAACCAGCAATACAATTGAGAATATTGGAAATAACTTATAAAAACCCAAGATATGTTCAAATATATAGCAATCATTCTAATAACCGTCTCTTTATTCTGTTCCTGTGCACAACAAAAAGAGACTACTTCTGCAATTCCTGTCATACTCGACACGGATGTTGGAAATGATATCGATGATGTTTTAGCCATGCAAATGCTGCTTAATTATGAGAAAAAAGGAAAAATTGATTTGCTAGGTATCACTATAAGCAAGTGTAATCCTTATTCACTGGAATATATTGACGCTTATTGTCGTTTCAACGACAAATACGACATACCTTTAGGTTATGCTTATAATGGGATGAATACAGACGACGGACATTATCTCCGCCAAACGCTGGATACTATTATTGACAACAATAAAATATTACATCCAAAAAGAAGCCTAAAAGATCATATTCTGGAAGGATATAAACTGTTGCGTAAATTGCTGGCAGAGCAAGAAGATCATTCTGTGGTATTTATAGCCTTAGGCCCGGAAACAAATCTAGCCCGTTTGCTTATCTCGGAAGCAGATGAATACAGCGAGCTGGATGGAAAAGCCTTGGTAGCACAAAAGGTAAAATTACTATCTGTCATGGGAGGACTCTATGGTAATGAATTCGACTTCCCTGAATGGAACATTGTTAATGATCTGAATGCAGCCCAAATTACTTTCAAAGAATGGCCTACTCCAATTATTGCCAGCGGATGGGAACTAGGAAACAAAATTCGATATCCTCATCAAAGTATATTAAATGATTTTGCCGGCAGTTATAAACATCCTCTGTGCGTATCATATAAAATATATCAGGAAATGCCATATGACAGAGAAACATGGGATTTGACATCCGTGCTACAAGCCATAGAACCGGGGAATAATTATTTCAATTTATCCGAGAAGGGAACAATCACCATAGACAGTATCGGACAAAGTATTTTTTCTCCTTCTGAAAGCGGTAAACACCAATATCTCACTATTCAAGGGGAAGAAAATATTCGGGCAACCCGCAACGCACTTATAAGACAAGTGACAGGAAAAGAGAATTGAAATCTTAAAAAAAAATCATTATGTATATAGTCAATAGTTACACCTTAGCTATTATCTTCTGCTTTATCACAATGATATGCTGGGGATCGTGGGGAAATACCCAAAAACTGGCCAGTAAGAATTGGCGTTATGAACTTTATTATTGGGACTACACCATCGGCATCTTGCTGTTCGCCTTACTTCTGGTATTCACACTAGGAAGTTTCGGAGATTCGGGAAGAGGTTTTCTGGAAGACATCCAACAAGTGGAAGCGGCATATATTGCCAGTGCACTTATCGGAGGAGTTATTTTCAATGCTTCCAATATTCTTCTTTCCGCCTCTGTATCCGTTGCCGGGATGGCGGTAGCTTTTCCATTAGGAGTAGGACTGGCATTGGTCTTGGGAGTATTCATTAATTATTTCAGCTCCCCCAAAGGAGATCCGTTCTGGCTATTCACAGGAGTCGTGCTGATTGTTATCGCCATCATTTGCAACGGTATTGCAGCCGGTAAGAATCAAAAGGCAGGAACCAATAATAGCAAAAAGGGAATTATTCTTGCAGCTATTGCCGGTATACTGATGTCATTCTTTTACCGGTTTGTCGCCGCTGCCATGGATTTGAACAATTTTGAATCACCGACAGCAGGAATGGCAACTCCTTATACTGCATTCTTCATCTTTGCCATCGGAATCTTCCTAAGCAACTTCCTCTTCAATACACTTGTGATGAAGCGTCCGTTCGTCGGTTTACCCGTCACTTACAAGGAATACTTTGCCGGAAAAGCAAGTACACACATGGTCGGAATTCTCGGAGGATGCATCTGGGGATTAGGTACGGCATTAAGCTACATTGCCGCAGGAAAAGCGGGAGCAGCCATTTCTTATGCACTTGGACAAGGAGCACCGATGATTGCTGCCCTTTGGGGTGTTTTCATCTGGAAAGAATTTACCGGTAGCTCCAAAGCGACAAACAGACTTTTGGGAGTCATGTTTATATTATTCATTTTGGGCCTGACATTCATTGTCATCTCAGGAGGAAGCTAAAATAAAAAAGAGGTAAAGGAACTATTAGGTATTATCAATATAAAAAGAATCACCCCAAAAGTTAGAAACTAAACTTTTGGGGTGAAATTCAATTCTATGATTCAAACTATCATATACATTATTCAGACCGTTATATCCAGCAAAGTTTCTCCCTTTGCATCCAACACCCTGACTCTGAGTTCTTCTTTCCTCTTCTCAAGAATCATCACGGTAGCACCCTCCATCTTATATCCTCCACCTATAACAACCGGAAAATGATTCCCCAATTCACCTTTCGGGTGATAAGCATACTTATGAGTATGAGCATTCAGACAGATATCAAAAGGAGCTTTTTCCAGCAGCTTAGTCCATAGTTCAGTACAAAGATTCTTTCCATCATTACCATAAAGAGGGATATGGTGCAGAAGGATACGTTTCTTCGCTTTCTTAAATTCTTTGGCAGCCAGTTCTTTCTTCAGAAAACCGACCTGTTCATTACGTAACTGGGTGAAATCATTCAAATCATAATAGACCCAATGATCGTCTGTTTTGTCTTCTCCACAGTCCAGCATGACAATACGGGTATCTCCCCAGTTGAAAGAGCCATAAGTCTTGTCACCTACATAATCGAAATGGTCACGCAAACCGATAGAATAAGCGTTCCGGATTTCGTGATTCCCCCGCATAAAGAAAGTCGGGATACAATCTCCGTGCACTCCTTCGGTCAGTTCACTGATAAAGGCAGTTGCCTGATCATGACTTGCCGGGTCGTCTACACAGTCACCGTTGAAAACAACAAAATCATAGTCAATATCTTGAATTTGCCTGCACAAAGCCCGGAAAGTATGGGTATGCTGATGCAGATCATTGAACACAACAGCAGTAAAAGAATCCGTACCGGTTACAGGCAGAGTAAATTCACTGAAAGCAGAACGGGCAGTATTTCCGAAAACTTTCTTATATGCCTGATAAAGCAACATTTCTTGTGAACAGACACGATAATAATACTTTTGACCGGGCTGCAAATCATCCAGCCGTATTTTATGTAACTTGTTATTGCAGACTACCTGTCCGTCAACAATAGTACGCGCACGCTTTAATTGAGTCGTATCCGTACCGTATTCTACCCAACAATAAGCAGGAACAGTGGTTTCCCACATCACGGTCATTCCATTTCCAACCGGATTCTGCAAATAGGGTTTAGTACGGAATATCTTATCCGCCTTTTCGGCAGTGCGCAGTTCCACAACAATAGGGCGATGATCGGATGCTACAGGTTCATTCACCACTTCCGAAGAGACGACGGCAAATCCTTTATCATTCTGCTTAAAAGCCGCCACGTAATCAATAGTCTCCTTTGGGGCGGGAGCAGGAAAAGTGTGTTGTTTGGGATTAGAGAGTATCCGAAATTCTTTCTGCAACTCTTTGATAAAATCCGATTCCGGCTCCGCATTCATGTCTCCTGCTAGAAAAAGAGGCTTTTTATAGGAAGCAGCAAAAGTTTTCAGAATCTCCAATGACTTCATCCGGTCTTCTTCCGTAAGGGATAAATGAGTGCAACAGTAAATATAATCTTCAAACTCCGCTAAGATCAATGCACGGGCTTCTTCCCTGCCGGGCAAAGCTATAGCCTGCAAGTGAAGCGGAGCTTTCTTTGACAGCAGACCGATTCCGTATTTTCCGCCATCATAATCTATAGCCGGAGCAAAGCAGGCATACATCTGTGTCCGCTCGGCTATCTCACCTAATACATATTTCTGATTACTCCGATTGGTCACGCTGTCTACTTCCTGCACGGCTACCACATCGGGAGAAGCGTTATTAATCACATTTGCAATACGCTGGAAGTCACAGACACCATCCATGCCTGTTGCATTTTTGATGTTATAGGTCATCAGTCTCAACGTATGCTGAGCCTGCACCGGAACAATTAACAAGATCGCGGAAATCAGTAAGAATATCTTTTTCATGTTTCTCATTGGGGGTTAAATATTAGAATCACAAAGGTAAGAAAAAAATAAAAGCCACAAGAGACTTTTTACAATCTCTGTGGCCATTACTTATACATGAGGGGAAATGTATAAATAATCTATTTTATCAGATGATGCCCCGTACGCGGTCATCAAAGGCAGAAAGGGCGGCTTTGGCACCTTCGCCCATAGAAATAATAATCTGTTTGTAAGGTACGGTCGATACGTCTCCGGCTGCATAGATTCCCGTCACATTGGTACGGCAATGCGCATCGATAACGATTTCACCCGGTCGGTTTGTTTCCACAATATCACGGAAAACGCTGCTATTGGCGGAAAGTCCGATCTGCACGAATACTCCGTCCAGTTCTACCAAACGTTCTTCTTCCGTCTTACGGTCTTTGATGCGCAAGGCTGTCAGTTTATCGCCATTACCGATTACTTCTGTCGTTTGCGAACTCACGAATACTTCCACATTCGGCAGAGATTTAAGTCTTTCCTGAAGGACATTATCCGCTTTCAGTTCATCCATAAATTCAAAGACGGTGACTTTAGAACAGATACCTGCCAAGTCAATGGCTGCCTCGATGCCGGAGTTTCCACCGCCCACTACCGCAACCTGCTTTCCTTTATAGAAAGGACCGTCGCAATGAGGACAGAAAGCGACTCCACGCCCGATATAATCGTTCTCGCCGGGAACATTCAGTTTTCGCCAGCTTGCACCTGTAGCGATAATCAATGCAGGAGCAATGAATTTCTCTCCTACGGAAGTAGTCACCAGTTTATCTTTTCCGGCAAGTTCTACCTTTTCTATCTTACGCTGTTCCAACAAATCAACAGGATAACGCAGAAGATGCGTTTTCAGATTATCGGCAAGTTCGCTTCCTGTTGTTTCGGGAACCGAAATCAGATTCTCAATGCCTACCGTCTCTTTCACCTGTCCGCCGACACGCTCGGCAACAATCGCCACGCGCAAGCCTTTACGGGCAGAATAGATGGCTGCCGATACTCCGGCAGGACCGCCGCCGGCTACAATAACATCGTATTCCTTCACTTCCGTCTCCGCCTTGGTTTCATCAATGCCGTATTGCGTTTCCAGTTTAGCAAGCAATTCGCCAAATTCGCCCCGGCCGACATGAAGCAGTTTCCCATCGGCAAATACAGAAGGCACGCCTTGTATCTTCAAGGCATCCACTTCATCCTGATACAGCGCACCGTCAACCATTTCATGTGTAATGGAAGGATTCAGTGTGGTCATTGCATTCAATGCCTGGACTACATCCGGACAGTTGGTACAAGTCAGTGAGACATAGGTCACTAAGTGTATCGGCCCCTTCAAGGCTTTCACACGGTTGCAGACAGCCTCATCCGGAAAATTCTTTCCCTTTCCGTCCAGATTCAGGATGGCGAGTAATAAAGAAGTAAACTCATGTCCGTTGGGGATAGCACGGAAAGTAATTCCTGTAGGTTTACCATTCTTTCCTATCGTAAATTTAAGTCCGCTTCCTTCATTTACCATACAAGTAATGTGATCGGAACATTCGGCTACATCGCTCAGCAATTCCAGCAATTCGGCACGGCTTTCATGACTGGCTGATACGGATATATCAAAGGTAAAGTCAGCCTCCAGTCCGGCAAAAATACCCTTCAGTTGTTCTTTTAATGCAGGTTCTAACATCTCTCTTTCTCCTTTCATTCTTTTAAAAGAAGGGCCGGCAGCGTCTCCGTTACCGGCCCTTCACACACATTATCAAGATCTATCAAATCTTACCGACAAGGTCAATGCTTGGCTTCAGAGTAGATTCGCCCTTCTTCCATTTAGCCGGGCAAACTTCTCCGTCGTGCGTAGCCACAAACTGTGCAGCTTCTACTTTGCGAAGCAATTCGCTGGCGTCACGACCAATATTGTTATCATTCAGTTCCACCACTTTAATCTTTCCTTCCGGGTTTACTACGAATGTACCGCGGTAAGCCATACCTTCTTCTTCGATATATACACCCAGTGCACGGCTCAAAGCGCCTGTCGGGTCTGCCAGCATCGGGTATTTGATCTTACGGATACTTTCGGAAGCATCATGCCAGGCTTTGTGTACGAAATGCGAGTCAGTACTCACCGAGTAGATTTCCACACCCATTTCCTGGAACTGAGCATATTTGTCAGCCATGTCTACCAATTCTGTCGGACATACAAATGTAAAGTCAGCAGGGTAGAAGAAAAGGATTGCCCATTTACCTTTCAGGTCGTTGTTGGTTACTGTCTTGAAAGCTCCGTTTTGAAAAGCCTGAACACTGAATTCAGGAAGTTGAGAATTTAAAATTGGTTCCATACTCTTTATTGCTTTTATTGTTATTAATTGATTTGACTTATAACATCAGAAACATCGTTTTGTTTCTTGTTTCTGATGCAAAGATAAAGGCGGAAACCCCGCCTTTGCAAAAAAAGTCCAATCGAATAATTCTATCGGATAATAGATGAAACCAATATGCCTGTCAGTGAAGCTGCCTTCTTCTACTTCTTTGTTTTCAGCAAACGCATACTGAGAAAGCCTGCCAGAAAGATAACGATGGTTCCGAAGACAATGGTCAGGTTAGCATGAAACGGGCTTGCATATTCGCTCATGAAACCATCTTTAAAGAAGATAGGAGACAAGCTCATCCAGACGACAACGATAATGCCACAAATCACTCCCAAAACGGCGTCAACATTCCGCGCCTTCTTTGAAATATACCCCAGCAGGAAGAGTCCCAGCATACCACCGCTGAAGATGGAGGACAAAGCCCACCAGGCATCCAGCGCACTCTCTACATTCAGAAATGCCAGCGCTACGAAAATACCGATGATTCCGATCAGTACATTCGAAACATACAAGGCTCTCACCGATTGTTTTTCTGTCGGTTTTTTATTTATATAACGGGCATAATAGTCCGTCAGAATGATAGTAGCCGAACTTGTAATGCTTGTAGCCACCGTACTCATTCCCGCCGCAAAAATGGAGGCGATCAATAATCCGGTAAGTCCGGTCGGAAGCGCATGTACAATAAAATAGGGAAAGACCGCATCCCCCTCGACCCCTGCCGGAAGCAGTTCCGGAAACGTCTTGTAATATGCATACAATGCCGTACCTATCATAAAGAACACCGCAGAAACCGGAATAAACAAATAACCTCCGAAGAGAGCGGAGAACTTAGCCTGTTTATCACTCTTTGCCGTCAGATAACGCTGTACGTAGTTCTGATCGATACCATAATTCTGTAGATTGATAAATATACCGTAAATAAGGCATACCCAAAAAGTAGACTCGGTCAAGCTGCTGCCGAAACTTCCCAAACTGAATTTCTGGTCAGTAACGGCTATCTGAAATACCTGCGCAGGCCCTTCGGGCATCTTAAACATCAGCACACAAAGACAAACAACCGCACCGCCGATCAGAATAAATCCTTGAATCGCCTCCGTCCATATCACAGCTTTCAGACCACCCAGCATTGAATAGGCAATAATGGCAACGCTGGTTACTGCGATAATCATCTTGATATCCCATCCCAGCAGGGCATTCATAGGCAATGCGAGCAGATACAGAATAGAACCCATCCGGGCAACCTGCGTCAAAAGATAACACGATGACGCATACACACGCGCCCAGGGTCCAAAGCGTTCTTCCAGAAAGCTGTAAGCCGATACGCTTCCGATAGAACGATAAAAGGGTACAAAGTATTTAGCAGCAAAATACGAGGCTATCGGAATGGACAAGCTGAATACAAAAGCATTCCAATCGGACATATAGGCCTTGCCCGGATAAGCCAGATAACTGATACTACTTACATACGTTGCGAAAATAGACATTCCCACAACCCAACCCGGAAGGGAACGTCCTGCCGAAGTAAATTCCTCCGACGAACGTTTCTTGTTGAAGAAAGAGCAGCCGAAGACAACAACTCCCCCCGTGAAGAATAAAAAGATAATAATGTCGAGAATAGACATAGCCGTTCATTTTTTCTTGATTAATTACCTGAGCACTACATCAACTCCCAAATTTTGAAGCGCTTTCCATATTTTTCCTCTTTCCCGTTGTTCGAACTTATGGAAAGGCGCAGCCACATAATCGCTGCATATTCCGAGTAGACTGAGAGCACATTTCAGACCTTTCAGGTAACTGGACCCATGTTGCCCTACCGTATATATCGTAGCACTGATTTGCATTACTTTTTCCTGCAAACGTCTCACTTCTTCCATATCTGCATTCTTCGCAGCGTTGTATAAGCTTACATATAATTCGGGGAACATATTCGCACCACCGTTTACGCCGCCATGAGCCCCCAGCAGTACGGATTCCGCCATAATTTCTTCCGGTCCCACCAGCATCGAGAAATCCGGATTATCTTTCATGGCATACATCACCGACTGGAAATAAACCGTATTTGCCGAACTGTCTTTAAAACCAATCACGCCGGGATTCTCCGCTATCCGCCGAATCGTAGCCGGTGCAAAGCTTACCTTTGTATGAGTCGGCATATTATACAGAAACAAGGGTAACGGCAACTGAGGCAGCAGATGCTCATAAAACTCGATCAGTTCGGGCTGACCTGTCGCAAAGTAGTAAGGAGGAGCGGAAACGACGGCATCGGCTCCATGATCTGCCGCAAGGCAGGCAAGGTTCACACTCTCCACAATCGAAGTATCGGAAATACATACCAATACCGGCAACCGTCCTTTCGCTATACGGCAGGTATTTTTAATCATTTCCACCCTCAATTTATAACTGAGGCTCTGTGATTCACCGGTAGTTCCCAACACAAAAAGAGCATGTACTCCCCCTGCTATCAGATGTTCGATCAATCTTTGCAAACCTTCCACATCCAGCACATCATCGTCCAGCAAGGGAGTTACCAACGGAGGAATAATTCCTGATAAAGGAATATTCATTTTGTTATTCATAGTCTGATTCTTTTAATTTGTATATGATTGTTATTAATGATACTAATAAGACGGGGTATTTAGCATTTTGTAATCACATTATTCCATATCTGAAGAAAAGATTTTATATTTTTGTCGGCAAACAATCTATTATATAAAATCAGTTATGATGAAACATCCTCTTGCCCAATTCCTGTACTGCCCCGAATGCGGTTCTCCGCACTTCGAAGTGAACAACGAGAAGTCTAAGAAATGCACAGACTGCGGCTTTGTTTATTATTTCAATCCGTCTTCCGCTACCGTGGCACTGATTCTGAATGAAAAAAAGGAACTGCTGGTCTGCCGCCGTGCCAAAGAACCGGCCAAAGGGACACTCGACCTTCCCGGAGGATTTATCGACATGAACGAAACAGGAGAAGAAGGAGTAGGCAGGGAAGTATGGGAGGAAACAGGATTGAAGGTAGAAAAAGCGACCTATCAGTTCTCCCTGCCGAACATTTATATCTATTCTGGCTTTCCCGTTCATACGCTCGATATGTTCTTTCTCTGTACCGTAAAAGACATGAGCCATTTCTCGGCAATGGATGACGTGGCAGATTCTTTCTTCCTGCCATTATCAGAGATACGTCCGGAAGATTTCGGGCTGGATTCCATTCGGCGGGGACTTGTACAGTTTCTGGCTCAACACAATTAACTAAAAGGGGCACTAAACTTTTGGGTATCAGAAAACGTTTTAAATGAGGAAAATACTAAGATTCGTATTATCTTTGTAACCACCAATAATTATAAAACAACAATCACATGAAATTCAACATCAGACTTAATTACTCTCATCAGGAAGATAAAAAAGAGTCCAAAAAGAATAAGTATTTCGGATTCAAAATGGATGAGAGATAATTTACATAAAGATTTAAATGATTATAAAATAACTTTCAAAGGGTTTTCGTTGGAAGATATAGTCGTATTTTTGTCAAAACACTAGATTATGAAGAAAAGAATATCACGAATTATCTGCACCTTGTTGTGTTGTGCACCAATTGCCATCTCCGCACAGACAAGCGAAAAGATAACCTCTCCTGTCAACCTTTATAAAGAAGGGAAAGAACTTTTCCAGGAAAAAAATTATGCAGCTGCCATACCTGCATTGAAAGCATTTGTAAAGCAAAAGCCAACAGCAAGTCTCCTTCAGGACGCAGAATATATGTTAGTCAGTTCGGCTTATGAACTGAAAGACAAAAACCGCATCGAGTTACTGCGCAAGTACCTCGACCGTTATCCGGATACTCCCTATGCCAACCGAATCTATTCACTGCTGGCTTCCTGCTACTTCTACGAAGGGAAATATGATGAGGCCCTGGCACTCTTCAATTCTACCCGGCTCGATCTGCTGGGAAATGAGGAGCGCGACGACCGCACCTACCAACTGGCAACCTGCTACATGAAGACTGATAATCTGAAAGAAGCCGCCATCTGGTTCGAAACGTTACGTGCCAGCAGTCCCAAATATGCAAAGGACTGCAGTTACTATCTCGCTTATATCCGCTACACTCAGAAGCGTTATGATGAAGCCTTGAAAGACTTCCTCCCTTTGCAGGACGACCCGAAGTACAAAGAACTCGTACCTTACTACATAGCAGAAATCTATGCTATCAAAAAGAACTATGATAAGGCGCAGATCGTAGCACAAAACTACCTGTCGGCCTATCCGAACAACGAGCACGCTGCCGAGATGTACCGCATTCTGGGAGACGCTTACTACCATTTCGGACAATATCACCAGGCAGTGGAAGCATTCACCGGCTATCTGGACAGAGATCACTCTGCTCCCCGCCGGGATGCACTTTATATGCTGGGACTCTCCTATTACCAGACAAAAGTCTACTCCAAAGCAGCCGAAATGCTGGGACAAGTGACAACCGCCAACGACGCACTGACCCAGAATGCTTACCTGCACATGGGACTCTCTTACCTGCAACTGGCAGAAAAAAACAAGGCACGTATGGCGTTCGAACAGGCAGCCGCCTCCAACGCCAACCTGCAGATTAAGGAACAGGCCGCTTACAACTACGCACTTTGCCTGCACGAAACGTCCTACTCCGCTTTCGGTGAATCGGTTACTGCTTTTGAAAAATTCCTCAATGAATTCCCGACTTCTCCGTATGCCGAGAAAGTAAGCAACTATCTGGTAGAAGTTTATATGAATACCCGCAGCTACGAAGCTGCTTTAAAGTCAATCGAACGGATCGCCAAGCCGAGTGCACAGATCATGGAAGCCAAACAAAAGATTCTCTTCCAACTGGGTACACAGTCATTTGCCAATGCCAATTTTGAACAGGCTCTCCAATATCTGAACCAGTCCATCGCCATCGGGCAGTACAACCGCCAGACAAAGGCGGACGCTTATTACTGGTGCGGAGAATCTTACTACCGCCTCAACCGGATGATGGAAGCCGCCCGCGATTTCAACGCTTATCTGCAACTGACCACGCAACCCAATAATGAAATGTATGCGCTCGCCAACTACAACCTAGGATACATTGCTTTCCATCGTAAGGACTATACACAGGCAAGCAATTACTTCCAAAAGTATATCCAACTGGAAAAAGGCGAAAACAGAACAGCGCTTGCAGATGCCTACAACCGTATCGGAGACTGTCATCTGAATGTACGCAACTTTGAAGAAGCCAAGCACTACTACTCGCAAGCCGAACAAATGAATACTCCTTCCGGCGATTACTCCTTCTATCAGCTGGCACTGGTATCCGGTTTACAGAAAGACTATACCGGCAAAATCACTCTTCTGAACAGACTGGTCGGCAAATATCCTTCTTCTCCGTATGCTGTGAATGCCATTTACGAGAAAGGACGTTCTTATGTACTGATGGATAACAACGGTCAGGCTATTACCTCTTTCAAGGAATTGCTGGAGAAATATCCCGAAAGCCCCGTCAGCCGGAAAGCTGCGGCTGAAATCGGTTTGCTGTATTATCAGAACGGCAACTTCGACCAGGCAATCAATGCGTACAAACAAGTGATTGAGAAGTATCCGGGCAGCGAAGAAGCCCGCCTGGCAATGCGCGATATGAAATCTATCTATGTAGATTTGAACCGTATCGATGAATTTGCGGCTTTAGCCAATGCGATGCCGGGACACATCCGCTTTGACGCCAGCGAACAGGATTCGCTTACTTATGCGGCTGCCGAAAAGATTTATGCACGTGGCAGAACAGAAGAAGCCAAGAGCAGCCTTAATAAATATCTGCAAACCTTCCCGGAAGGAGCATTTAGCCTGAATGCACATTATTATCTCTGCCAGATTGGAAACGAGCAGAAGAATTATGATATGGTGCTCCTCCACTCCGGAAAATTGCTTGAATATCCGAATAATCCATTCGCAGAAGAAGCGCTGATCATGCGTGCGGAAGTACAGTTCAACCAGCAACAGATGGCGGAAGCTCTGGCAAGCTACAAGATGCTGAAAGAAAAAGCGACCAATGTAGAACGCCGCCAGCTTGCCGAAACCGGCATCCTGCGCTGTGCCTTCCTGCTGAGAGACGATGTGGAAACAATTCATGCAGCAACCGAGGTGCTGGCTGAAGCCAAGCTTAGTCCGGAACTAAAAAACGAAGCTCTTTATTATCGCGCAAAAGCTTATAAGAATCAGAAAGCGGACAAGAAAGCATTGGATGATTTCCGCGAACTGGCCAAGGATACCCGCAATTCTTATGGTGCCGAAGCTAAATACCAGGTTGCCCAAGCACTTTACGATGCCAAAGAATATGCAGCGGCAGAAAAAGAGCTGCTCAACTACATCGAACAGAGTACGCCACACGCTTATTGGCTGGCACGCAGCTTTGTCCTCCTGTCGGACGTATATGTCGCTATGGGTAAAGACCTCGACGCACGCCAGTATCTGCTGAGCCTGCAACAGAACTACCAGGGCAATGACGATATCGAGAGCATGATTGAAGACAGACTAAAGAAACTAAACAAGTAAAGATGAAAAGTATGAAACGAACTCTTTATATAGCAGGAGGATTTACACTGGCATTTCTGATGCCGTTCAACCTTCAGGCACAGAATACTCAGCCGAAAGATACGACCATGAACCGCACGGTCGTCGTAGAACAGGAATATAATCCGGACATTCTGGATGCTTCCAAAGTGAATGTGCTGCCCAAAGTGGAAGAACCTACCGTCAGCAAAAAGGAAGTGGAATATGCCACTACTTTCTTCCCGGCTACCTCCATTCCTGCCGACCTGATGCGTCCCTATGTAGGAACGGAAGTGCAGCCCGGCAGCAAGCCCGGATATATACGCGCCGGATATGGAAACTACGGTAATCTGGATCTCCTTGCCAATTACCTGTTCCGTCTGTCGGACAGGGACAAACTGAACGTCCGCTTTCAGATGGACGGAATGGATGGCAAACTGACCATGCCGGAAACAGACACGAAATGGAATGCTTATTATTACCGTACCCGTGCGAATATCGATTATATCCACCAGTTCAATAAGGTGGATTTCAACATCGCCGCTAATTTCGGACTCAGCAATTTCAACCTTTCTCCGGTTCAGCCCGGCAAGCAGAAGTTTACTTCAGGAGACTTCCATCTGGGAGTAAAATCGACAGATGAAAATTATCCCATACAGTTCGAAGCGGAAACCAATCTGATGATGTACAACCGTCAGAACAATAACACTTTCTTTTTCAATGACAAAGTCGGAGAAACACAAGTGCATACCAAAGGATTGATCAGCGGCGCTATCAGCGACGAACAGAGCATCAACATCGGATTGGACATGCGTAATCTCATCTACAATAAAGACCTGAAACTTGCTGACGACCTCCAGGTATATGAGAACCGTACCGCTCTGGCACTGAATCCGCATTATAAACTCAGCAGCGACAGCTGGAATCTGCGTGCAGGAGCCAATGTGGATATCTCATTCGGCAGCGGTAAATCATTCCGCGTGTCTCCGGATGTAATAGCACAGTATATCTTCTCCGACAGCTACGTACTCTATGCGCAAGCTACCGGAGGCAAGCTGGTCAACGATTTCCGCAGACTGGAAACGATCTGTCCTTATGCCTTGCCGGCAGGCCCTATTCTCGATACGTACGAACAGCTGAATGCAGCAATAGGATTTAAAGCGAGTCCTTATCCCGGATTATGGATTAATCTGTATGGCGGTTATCAGGATTTGAAAGACGATTTCTTTGAGGTGCAGGAGGAAATGGATTACAACAACAATCCCTCACTTCCCGATGGTGATGGTCAGGGAGAGAACACTCCGTCTCCGGTCACAGCACATCAATATCTGAATCTGGAATTCAGCAATACCAACAACTTCTACGCCGGTATGAAGATCAGCTATGAATACAAAGACCTCATTGCATTGTCCGCTGCTGGAACTTACCGTAACTGGGATGCGAAAGAAAAATACAGCCTGTATATGAAACCCGCCTGCGAAATTAATTTCAGCGCAGACTTCCGCCCGATCACAGGACTGAATATCAATCTCGGTTACGATTATATCGGACGCACAAAGGTAGAAGGCATTAAAGCCGCAGCAGTCAGCGACCTACATGCCGGAGCCAGCTATAATGTGTTCAAAGGAGTATCCGTGTATGCCCGGATTAATAATATCCTCAATAAGAAATACCAGTATTATCTGGGCTATCCTACAGAAGGTCTTAACTTCCTGGGAGGATTAAGCTTCAGCTTCTAGACAAGACATATTCTCCAAAGAGAAGAACCAATCAGATGCCCATCCTGTTATTGCCTATGTGCAACATAACAGGATGGGCTTTTTTATTGTTCCTTACAAAGCCTCCTTTTCCATTCCGTCTATAATTTTGTATCAAGGTCTACCCATTTGTTACAGATAGTGTTTCTAGCTATTTGTGCACCTAATTTGGTGAATATTGCACGTCCATTTTTCACATCACCCCTAATTTTGCATCATCATTAAAAGATAAATGAAGTTAACCTTATTGCACATAAGCAAAGGATATATTTAGAAACTGAAGAGAGAATAAAGAGAATAAAAGTCACCCCCAACCCGGTTGACCTAACTATAAACTAAATATATTATTAACCTATCAAATTAAACAGTATGAGAAACGCGCTCAATTTAAGATTCTGCTTTCTTGTTACGTTTCTTTTATTCATACCGTTGATGTATGCCTTGCCCCCGGAAGGTATCACAATTAAGGGTAGAGTAACGGATGAAACACTCAAAGAAGGCGTTCCCGGAGCTAATGTGACTGTGAAAGGCACGAGCATTGGGACAATCACAGACTTTGACGGTAACTTTACGATCGTCGCCCCAAGCAAAAAATCCGTATTGAACATTTCCTTTATCGGGTATGTAACCCAGGAGATCGTGGTCGGAGACAGAACAATCATCAATGTTTCCTTAAAAGAAGATGCACAGAACCTCGGTGAAGTGGAAGTTGTAGCTATCGCCTATGGTAATCAGGACAAGCGCATGCTTACCAGTGCCGTCTCCTCCATCGACAACAAAGAACTGATCAAATCTCCGGCAACAAGTATCACGAACCTCCTTGCAGGAGCACTGCCGGGTGTATCTTCCGTACAGACTACTGGACAGCCTGGTAAGGATGCCGCTGCCATCTATGTACGCGGTGTCGGTTCATTAAACGATTCACAATCCAAGCCACTGGTCTTGGTAGACGGAATAGAACGTGAGTTTTCACAAATCGACCCGAACGAAATCGAAAGTATCTCCGTATTGAAAGACGCCTCTTCCACCGCTGTATTCGGAGTAAGAGGTGCTAATGGCGTAGTACTGATCACCACCCGAAGAGGTAAAGCTGGCAAAACGCAGATTTCCGCCAGCACCAAACTGGGTCTGCAACAGCCCATCTCACTGGTAGAACAGACTGGAAGTTACGAGTTCGCACGCTTCTGGAACATGAAGCAGGAGATGGACCACGTAACGAATCCTAAATTATACTTCACCCCGGAACAGGTAGAAGCCTATCGTACCGGCTCAGACCCGATCATGTATCCCAGTATGGACTGGAAGAAGTATATCTTTAATAATGTTTATCTTCAAAGCCAGAATAACCTCAATATCTCCGGTGGTAGCGAAAATGTACGATACTTTATCTCAGTAGGTTATACTTATCAGAACGGACTTCTGAAAGAACTTCCCGGACAAATGTACGACAATAACTATCGTTACAACCGCTATAACTACCGCGCCAATATCGATGCCAATCTGACCAAGACCACTTCGATGAAACTCGGTGTCGGTGGTGTTTTAGGTAAGATACAGGAACCGCGCAGCGTCGTTTCGGGTACAGGAGAAGACCAAAACCCCTGGGTAATCGCACAGATCTGGTCACATCCGTTTGCCGGACCGGGATTTATCAACGGAGTACGTACACTGATTCCTAAAGATATGGTTCCGCTGGGAGAAGTGATGCGTGACGGTATGTTCGTATTCTACGGACAAGGTTACAATCAAACGTATGACACGACATTGAATCTGGATTTGGACATCACACAGAAACTGGACTTTATCACTCCGGGACTGAGCGTTTCCGTGAAAGGTGCTTACGACAATAAATTCAAACTGGAAAAAGTACGTACGGGAGGCGCCATCGAAGCGCAGACTGTGTACTACAAATCATACTTTGACACCAACGGTACGATGTCACAGACCGATCCCGACTACGATAAGTCACTTATCTATGTACCCAGCGGCAGCGATACTCCGCTCACTTACTCGGAAAGCAGCGGACGCGGACAGAACTGGTATCTGGAAGGACGTATCAACTATGACCGTACATTCGGCGACCACAGAATATCCGGTCTGTTCCTTTACAATCAGTCGCGTAATTATTATCCGGACAGCTACACTTATCTGCCCCGTAACTACGTAGGACTGGTAGGACGTGCTACTTATGCCTATCAAAGCAAATATCTGCTCGACGTAAACGTCGGCTACAACGGTTCGGAGAACTTTGCTCCGGGCAGCACCCGTTTCGGTGTATTCCCTTCCTTCTCTGCCGGCTGGATCGCAACTGCCGAGAAGTTTATGGAAAACCAGAAAATCGTAGACTACCTGAAACTCAGAGCATCCTGGGGACGTGTAGGTAATGACAAGGGTGTAGACTCACGCTTTATGTACATGCCTGCCGTATGGGGATCATCGGGCAGTTACAGCTTCGGTGTGGACAATCCGATTTCCCAATCGGCAGCAGCCATCTCACGTATGGGTAACCCGGCAGTAACCTGGGAAACAGCCGACAAGCAGAACTACGGTATTGATCTTAAGTTCTTCAACAGCCGCCTGTCCGCTACCTTCGACTACTTTATCGAACACCGCACAGGCATTCTGATCTCTCCGGAATCGACCCCAAGCATCATCGCAACTGCACTGCCTAACCTGAACATTGGTAAGGTAGACAACCACGGTTACGAAGTTTCTCTCGGCTGGCGCGATAAGATCGGAAAGGATTTCACCTATAATGTGGATGCCAACGTCTCTTTCGCACGCAACAAAATCCTCTATATGGACGAAGTGCCCAAGCAATTCTCTTATATGAACCAGACCGGTGGCTCTACCGGACGCCAGACCGGAGTATACAACTACATCCGTCTCTATCAGTACAGCGACTTCATCACCGGAGCCGACGGCGAACTGACCTTAAAGCCGGAACTGCCTCAGCCTTATCAGAAGGTATATCCGGGTGACGCCATGTACGCCGACCTCAATGGAGACCACATCGTGGACGGTAATGACAAGAGCGTAGCAGGTTATGCTACCCGTCCGGAATACGTTTTCGGCATGAACATGGGATTCGACTGGAAAGGATTCAACTTCACCATGCAATGGGTAGGTTCCAAGAACGTTAACAGAATGTATGACATCGAATACCGTATCCCCTATACAAATGCCGGAAAGCGTGGTTTGCTGACCTACTTCTACGACGGTTGCTGGACTCCGGACAACCAACTGGGAGCTACTTATCCGCGCCCGTCGGAAGAATCGGAAAGCTGGAACTCCGAACCTTCTACCCTCTGGTTGGTAGATGCTTCCTATCTCCGCTTGAAGAGTCTGAGCTTCGGTTATACCATCACCGGAAAGAAATTCCTGAAGAAACTGGGCCTCAGCTCACTCGGATTAAACTTCAGCGGCTACAACCTGCTGACCTTCTCACCGCTTAAATATCTTGATCCGGAAAGTGATCCTAACCGATTCGGAGATTATCCGCTGATCAAAGTATATAGCTTCGGTTTAAATCTTAACTTCTAAAAAACGACTGTATGAATAGAATAATAAAAGGACTCGGAATAGCATTAGGTTGCGTACTGATAGCCTCCTCCTGTTCTGAAATCAGCTTCGGGGATAAATTTCTGGGCGACCAGCCTGAGAGTTCCGGAGCGACTACCGAAGAAATGTTCTCTTCGAAAATAAATGCCGAAAAGGTGCTGACCAAAGCATATACCGGATTACCTTATGGGCTACCGACCGGCTCTGACTACAAATTGGGTGTGAACATACTTGAATCAATCACAGACTTATGTTACAGTTTCCGTGACAATATCAGTGATGGGCCTGTCAAGCTCTATTACAACGGAGCACTCAGTGCCAACAACGTCCCAAAGAATTCTGCTTACCGTTATGGAAGCAAGTCTGACTGGACCACCATCCGTTACGCTTGGTTATATATCGAGAACGTAGAAAAAGTGCCCGACATGACAGCCAGCGAGAAAAGTGAACGGATCGCGGAAGCCAAAGTTTTGATCTCCCTCTGCTATTTCGAAATGCTGAGATATGTAGGCGGTGTGACATGGCTGGACCACTATGTAGACGTAAACGAGACAATGAATTTCCCCCGTATCACTTTTGCCGAAACGGTAGAGAAGATCGTAGGATTGCTCAACGAAGCCATCAACTCCAATCTGGCCTGGAAAGCCGAGAAAGCAGATGACGGACGTATGACCCTAGCAGGAGCGATGGCATTAAAGTTCAAGGTATTGCAATGGGCAGCCAGTCCGACTTTCAACTCAAACACTAAATGGCATCCGGAAGCAGACGAATATACCTGCTACGGAAATTACAGTGACCAGCGTTGGAAAGATGCCGCAGAAGCAGGCGCAGCCTTTTTCACAGAATTACAGAAACGGCACGAATACGAACTGATTCAACCTACGGAAGAGACGCATCGGGCAAGACGTCTGGCCTATCGTCAGGCCTACTACAACCGCGGCGGAACAGAAATATTAATCTCTACCCGTCAAGGATATAGCTCCGATGTTCACAGCAGCTTTATCGGTCAACGTTATTACAGCGGCCCTACATTGAACTATGTAGATATGTTTCCGTGGGAAGACGGAACTGATTTTCCGGCAAATTTCGACTGGAAATCCCCCTCCAAGCAACCGTTCTTTACAAAAGGCGAAATGGTGCCCACCCGCGACCCACGTCTGTATGAAAATGTAGCTTGTCCCGGAGACACCTACTGCAACGGAACAACAGCTCCTGTTTATATCAACCACGCCGATTACAAAGACGGCAGCGGATTCCTGATCATGAAGTACATCTTACAGGAAAACAACGATCGCGAAGGTCCGGTACAATGGTCACACACCCGTCTGGCGGAAATCATGCTGGGATATGCGGAAGTACTCAACGAAGTCAACGGACGCCCTACCGACGAAGCTTACAAAATGGTAAACGATGTACGAAAGAGAGTAGGTCTGCCGGAACTTTCCAAGACGATGAATCACGATCAGTTCCTCGAAGCCGTACTGAGAGAAAGAGCACTCGAATTAGGATTTGAAGAAGTACGCTGGTTCGACCTCGTTCGCAGAGACCGTCAGAGCGACTTCAAGAAGAAGTTGTACGGACTCAGAAGCAGAGGTAACGACCTGAACAATCCGACTGAGTTCACCTTCGAGAAGATCGAACTGGGAGACCATTACTGGGCTACCAACTGGGATACCAAGTGGTATCTGGCTCCGATTCCTCAGGAGGAAATCAACAAGCAATATGGAATGACCCAAAACCCGGGCTGGTAAATGACACGTTAACTAATATCGTTTGAACAATGAATAAAATAAATTATATATTAATCACTCTGCTCCTGGGAGGTTCGGTATCCCTGAATGCACAGACATCGAAAGCTGCTTCGGAAATGCAGCTGGCAGATACACTGAGCATCGGCTACCAGATGAACGTATCTTCCCGGACCAGCAGTTACTCTATCAACGGAGTCAATGCTTCCGCATTCGAAAAATCCCCGTACATAGATATCAGCAAAGCTTTGTATGGAAAAGTGGCAGGTCTGAATGTATATCAGGGTACAGGCTCGTCAGCCGATAACGTATCCACCCTCTCTATACACGGAAATGCCCCGCTAGTATTAATTGATGGTTTCCCACGTGATATCAGTGACATCACTTCGATGGAAATCGAATCATGCTACGTTCTGAAAGATGCGGCAGCCGCTGCTCTCTACGGTATGCGTGGTGCGAATGGAGTAGTACTGATTACGACTAAACGCGGAATAAGCAATGGTCTGAAGGTAAATGTGGACTATAATTTCGGTGTCAATACCCAATTCCGTTCTCCGGACTTCGCAGATGCCTATACGTATGCGAACGCTCTTAACACCGCATTAAGCGGAGACGGTCTGCCTGCACGCTACAATGCGCAGGAACTGGATGCTTTCCGGACAGGAATCTATCCGTATGATTATCCGAATGTAGACTGGTGGAATGAAACGCTGAACAACACAGGATTGACCCACAACCTGAAAATGTCTTTCAGCGGAGGTAGTGACAAGTTCCGTTTTTACACGGTAGTTGACTATTACCGGGATCGCTCCATGTTGAAGAAAAACACGGAAGATACACGTTTCGACACTACACCTACAGACACACGTCTGACCGTACGTACCAATCTGGACGTAAAAGTGACAGAAAGCACATTGCTGAAAGCCGGCATTGTAGGCAGACTGAAAGAATTCAGAGGTACCCGCTATGGACGCAGCGCTATTTTCAACAAAATCTATGGCATTCCATCCGCTGCATTCCCCATTCGCTATGAGAATGGCATTTATGGAGGTAGTTCTGTGTACGGAACCGGTAATCCGGTAGCTCTGTTGAAAGACTACGGACACATCCGTAACGTATACGGAACACTACTCGCCGACCTGAGCATCCGTCAGGATTTAAGTGCGTTGACCAAAGGGCTGGCAGCCGAAGCATCCGTCTCTTTCGATAATATCGGAGGAATGAATGAAACCACCAATAAAGAGTATCGTTACATGAACAGCAATGCAAGTATCACCAGCGATGGTACACTGGTGACAACTCCTGCCATTTATGGTACAGACTCCGAAACACTGGGACATACACAGCCTTTCGAAAGGCTGATGCTACGCAGCGATTTCCAGGCAAAGGTGGATTATAACCGCACTTTTGGCAAACATCAGGTGGGAGGAGCATTGATTTATGATATGCAGTCTGTTGTCAAAAACGGCAGAAACAACTCTCAGAAGAATCAGTCTGTGCTGGTGAACGCCACATATACTTACGACAACCGTTACAGCCTCAATGCCGTATTTAACCGTTCGGGATCAGCTTACCTGCCCGACGGAGACAAATACTCGAACTATCCTGCCGTTTCCGCTGCATGGATCGTTTCCAACGAAGCATTTATGGAAAAGGTGACACCGATCAATCTCTTTAAGATTCGCGCCTCTTACGGTCTGTCCGGATGGGACGGCAATCTGAGCCACGAACTATGGCGTCAGTCTTATGGCAGCGGCGGTGCCGGTTATAACTTCGGAGTGAATGCCGGAGGACAGTCCGGTGGCAGTGAAGGCGATCTGCCGGTTATCGGCCTGGTAGCGGAAAAATCACAGAAAGCGACTTTCGGATTTGATCTCGCCGCTTTTGATAATCGTTTGAATGCAACAGTAGAAGGTTTCTACGAAAAACGTTCGGATATACTTGTGTCAGGTGCCAATTCTACTTCCGGTATTATCGGTATCACAGTAGGTCAGGTGAACGAAGGAATCTATAAATACAAAGGAGTGGATGCTTCTTTGAGTTGGAATGATAAGATCGGTGATTTCCATTATGGTATTGGTGCTAGCATGTCATATCTGAATACAGAGGTAGTCAATGTAAACCAGGCATATCAGGAATACGACTACCTGTATACCAAGGGCAACCGTATCGGACAGATGTACGGCCTGGAAGCTATCGGCTTCTTCAACAGCCAGCAGGAAATCAACAACAGTCCGCAACAAACCTTCTCGGACGTAGCTCCCGGTGACGTGAAATACAAAGATCAGAACGGTGACAACCGCATCGACGAGAAAGACATTGTGAAAATGTTCGGTTCATCTGTTCCACGCTTCTATTTCGGATTCAATCTGAACTTCTCATACAAGAGACTGGAGCTTTCCGCTGATTTCCAGGGAATGACCGGAGTCACTGTTTCATTGCTCAACAGTCCGCTTTATAGTCCACTTGTAAGCAATGGCAACATTTCAAATACATTCCTGAATGAAGAAATAAGCTGGACACCGGAGAATAAGACCAATGCAACCATGCCGAGACTGACTACTCAAGAAAACTTGAATAACTATCGCGCCAGCTCACTGTGGTACCGTGACGGTTCATTCCTGAAACTGCGTAACCTATTGGTAGCTTATACTTTCCCGAAATCGCAGACTCGCTTTGCCGACCTGAAAGTATTCGTACAAGGCACCAATCTGTTCTCATTAGACAATATCCATTTTGCCGATCCGGAACAACTTGGCATCGCTTATCCGTCGACAAGAAGTTATTGGGCAGGTATCAAACTTAATTTTTAATGCAAAGTAACAAATGAACATTATGAGAACCAAATACATACTCTTAACCATTTTGTCTTCGTTGGTCTTTGCTTCGTGCAACTACCTTGACTTTGATGAAACGAACAACCTGAAGACAAAAGAAGACATGTACAAGTATTTCGGTACAAGCAAATCAATGCTTACCCACGTATACTCATACATGCCACAAGGCTACCAACTGTTTGCGACCTCCGGCGGAATTTTCACCGAAGACAGATATTCCATGCGCGACTGTGCCAGTGATGACGGCGAATTCGGAGCCTATGCAGATAATATCCAGAATACCAATAACGGTAACTGGTCGCCTATTAAAACTTATGACGATTCATGGACCCTGTATCGCGGTATACGTGCTGCCAACAGCTTTATAGCAGAGATTGCCCAAGTGGACTTCACACGCTATGAGCACGACGGACAATATACAAACTGGATGAAGCAGCTGAAATATTTCCCTTACGAAGCCAGAGTGCTGCGGGCACACTACTTCTTTGAACTGGCACGCCGCTACGGTGACATCGCCATGCCATTGGAAGTACTGACTGAAGAGGAAGCCAACACAATCGGCAAGACACCATTCAGCGAAGTTATCAGCTTCATTGTCAGTGAATGCGACGACGCTGCCAATAACTTGCCGGACAGCTATGTAAACGAACCGGGAGCGGAAATCGGCAGAGTGACCAAAGGCTTTGCAATGGCAGTAAAGTCAAAAGCACTGCTATATGCTGCCAGTAAGCTACATAATCCTTCTATGGATACCGAATTGTGGAAAAAGTCTGCCAAAGCAGCAATAGATATTATCAACACAGGGCTTTACTCTCTCGACCCCCAGGAGAGTGCCAACAACCTCGACTCAAAAGAAGTTGTACTGATGAGGATCAATGGTGATGATTCGGACTTCGAAATGTTTAATCTCCCGCTTCGCATGACTGCGGGAACACGCACTTCCAGTCTTATCCCATACAGCAATTACCCATCACAAAACCTTGTGGACGCATTCGAGACAGTCAACGGTTACAAAGTAACCCTAGAAAACACAGGATGGGTTTGCGAAGACCCTGCATTTGACCCGCAATCACCTTATGAGAATCGTGACAAACGTTTCTACCGCGCTATTCTTGCCAACGGAATGTCGTTTAAAGACTACACCATTGAAACCTTCAAAGGTGGCGCCGACGACGGAATCGTATCACAAGGCGGTTCACCGACAGGATACTTCCTGCGCAAGTACATTCAGGAAGCTACCAGCTTTGAACCGGGTAAAGAAGCTGTCAGCAAGCATCATTGGGTGATTTACCGCTATGCGGAAACATTACTAACGTATGCGGAATCTATGGTCAACGCTTTCAATGATGTCAATTACACAGATGAGACTTATAAGTATTCTGCTCTGTGGGCCATCAATGAAGTGAGAAAGAATGCCGATATGCCGTTGATTCCTTCCATGGGAAAAGATGAATTCATGGAACGCCTGTACAATGAATGGCGTGTAGAGTTTGCTTTCGAAGATCATCGTTTCTGGGATGTACGGAGATGGAAGATTGCCGATACTACCCAGCGGGAACTATACGGAGTAAAGATCGAGAAGCAGGCGGACGGTACGTTCAACTTCTACAAGAACCTTTACGAAACCCGTAACTGGAGAGATTGCATGTATCTGTATCCGATCCCTCAAAGCGAACTATACAAGAATACAAACTTAAATCCTCAAAACACAGGATGGTAATTAATTGTCTAATCTAATATTTAAAAGATATATGAAAAAGTTATATAGCAACACGTTAATGCAACTGATTCTTGCACTGTGCACATTCAGTTTTGTAGCATGCCAGGAGTTTGACATCGACTCACAGCCGGAAGGTCCTCTCAATATCCAGATAGATGCTTTGGAGTCTTATACTGCTTTGGCAACTTCTCCAAGCAATGTAGTGTTCAACATCAGCTCCAACACTCCCTGGACGATCGAAAGTGACCAGCAGTGGTGCAAGCCGACTCCTTCGATGAGTGCAGCCAGCTCACTTGTGTCGGAGATTGTGGTGACAATGGAAAACAATACAGGAAAGAAAGCACGTACAGCCAAACTGACTATCAAGGCAGAAGGCGTTGAAGGCACCAAGGTAGTTACTATCGAGCAGGCTTCGAAAGAAGACCTGGTGGTGGTTCCTTACGATGAACTGGTACCGACAGAAGGCGGCAGCATTACCTTTACCATTGCTTCCAACAAAGCTTGGGAAATCATTCCTTCCACCGCTTTCCTTTCCAATATCGACAAAACATCCGGTACAGGTAATGAAGATGCCATAGCAGAAACCGTAACTGTGACGCTGCCTGCCAATGCAGGCGCCAAGAGAGCAGGCACGCTGACTGTAAAAACTGAGTTTGAAGAATACACCTTTACCATTACTCAAAATGGAGTGATCATTGAACTGGAAGAAGATCCCGAAAGTACAACAATCAGCATGCCCGGAACAGGCAGTGGTATGGAAAAGACTGTACTGATTCGCGCAAACAAAGAATGGAAAGTTGAAGTTCCTAAGGAATATCAGAGTTGGCTGAAAGCTGAGGCACTGAGTGAAACAGAGTTGAAAGTAACGACAACAACGACTAATAATCTGATGGTAAACCGTGTCGGCCACATCATTATGAAGACCAAAGAAGTCATCGACGGATTTGACGGCATTACGTTCGACATCAGTCAAGGTACTGCTTTCTGGAAAGAAGGAGGAGCAGATAACTATGTTGTGGATGAGGAAACCGGTTACATGACACTCTATGGCAGTGGAATAGTCACCAACTATTTATTCAAAAAAGGACGTCTCGCATTCGATTTCGAATCTATCAATTTAACCGGAGAAGATTGGATTGAGTTTAATATGTGGCCCAACTCAGGAAATACAAACTTCCATTTGCATTTCTACGCAAATAAAGAAAGTAACTTCACTTGTGGAGGTTCAGGCTTAAACTGGACTCAGAAAACATTTACCTGGACATCGGAACAAACGAATGTAGTGAAGAAGATTGAATTCCTTGTTGTCAACAAAGAAGAAGGTTCGAACGCATTAGTTCTTAAACTGATTATTGATGGTGTTGAGGTTGCCGTATTAGATAATAACATAACCGATCCTTATGCAACCGAACCGGGAGCACCTGTATACTTCAGGATGCATACCACAAATAAAGCTTCCAATTTCACCGTGAAGTCTATCACATGGGAACCAGTAGAATAATAACCGAACCCTAAAATTCAAGAGTATGAGATTAAATATCAGAAAATCAATAATTACAGGCATTTCTCTTGCCACATTGCTACCTGCATTCTCTTTATTGCAGGGCTGCGATGACAGTGAAGCAGAGAAATGGGTAGACCTGCGCTATAGAGTAGAAGACTCCTATCTGGTTGAAGCGAAAAATCCGGAACCAGTCTCCTTCCAGGTCAAGTCAACTGACCCGTGGGAAGTATTCGGAAAATATGATTGGTACACCATCTCACCCAGTACGGGTGAGGCAGGTGAGACCTACACCGTAACTGTTACCTGCAAAGAAAACACTGAATTGGACGACCGTATAGACACACTCAACATTAAAAGTGACTACTGGACCGGAAAAAGATTCGTTCTGACCCAGAAAGGTACTGCTTACCTGAATGTAGAAGGCGTGGATATGATCGACCAGGAAGGAAACAGCGAAACATTCAGCGTACTCAGCAATCAGAAATGGACTGCTAAAGTAACAGACGGTGATGTTTGGCTCTCCATCCAATCCGGAGCATCGGGCGAAATGAACGGAGAAATTACTGTCACCGCTTCACCGAATACAGGCGAACAACGTACCGGTATTGTAACCATCTATGACCGACACGGGAAAATAGCCAGAGAAGTACAATGTATACAAGACGGTGTATTGCTGACACCAGATACACCGGAAAACGGTAAGTGGTTTGCTATGTATGAACAGGCTCAGCAACTCACCATCCACGTAGAATCGAATGCAGAATGGGAAGTATCCAAAGAAAACGAAGCGGATGATACCTGGTATCACTTCGAAAAGACTTCATTCGACAGTTCTGCCGACATCGTGATTAACGTAGACGCACACGAAGGCTCTTCTGTCCGTACCGGAATTATCGTACTGAGCACCAAAGCTGCCGAAGGCGCTACTCCGCTTATGAAGACAATCAAGATTAAACAAGCGAATCCACAAAGACCTGTGGTTACTGAAGTAAACAGATCCATCAGCGGTGCTTACTACGGACCGGGTGGTTTAATGCCGGGTCATTACAGCTTCTATTGGGAACCGCTTGGCGACGCCAGTCTGACTACTTTCTTCTCTTGGAGCGGAAAAGCATTTGACGGAGGAGACGTAGAACTTCGCTTCCATATTCTGAGCAAACGGACTCAATTAAGTACAAGACCGTGGAACGGTGACGTATACAATGAGAACAGCGGCCGTGATGTAGATACCAGCAAGCCAAACGTATTATCATTCGAGATACGCGAAGCTATAGATGCCAATGATCCAACTCAATCATGGATTTACTCGGAATGGATTCTCAACGGTACAGTCATAGGAAAAGCAACCAGCGACGGTGTGATAGACGCTAACGGTACAAGTGATACTTACAAAGTACCATTCTCGGATACCAAAGATGGTGGTAATTTCTCGATGACAATTTCCGGCGGCAGTGCCACACTGACTAAATGGGAATACATCGCTCCACTAGTATGGGGAGACTAATTCTCTAAAGATAGTGATTGCCTGAACTCCCTCAATCAGGCAATCGCTTCTAACAAACTCAAAAATCAATAAAAAGAAAAGAGTATGATGAAAAGAAAAATATTACTTATACTGAATATGGCAATCATCGGATTTTCCACTGCTGCCTGTTCGGATGATGAGACCAATTACATCACTCCGGAAAAGAAATATCCGCTCACCGCTTTTGCCGTAGCAGTAAATAATGTGTCAGCGAATACGACTTCCTATTATCATGGGAAAATAGACCAGACAACCCACAGAGTGGAAATCGGTACGATCGAGGATGCCAATACCATCACCGGCGTAGACTATACGCTAATGAGCGACGGAGCCACCATCTCACCGGACCCGGCAACATTTGTACACAACTGGAAAAAAGAACAGACAGTAACCGTCACCACCGAAGACAATCAAACAACGACCTATACTATCGTACTGACCAAGTTTGACGACACCATGAAGGACGTTCTCTTCATGGACGAGTTTGACGTGGACGGCAATCCGGACCCGACCAAATGGGTACTCTGCCAGAAAGCAGGTTCCGACTGGAACGACGAAATGTCCGAAAGCTATGACCAGGCTTACGTAAAAGACGGCAGACTGATACTCAAAGCTGAAAAAATAGGCGACGAATACAAAGCCGGAGGTATCGAGACACAAGGCAAGTTTGACTTCACCTTCGGACGGGTAGAAATAAAAGCCAAAATCACCAGTTACCCCAACGGTGCATTCCCCGCTATCTGGATGATGCCGAAGAAGTATATCTATGACGGATGGCCGAATTGCGGAGAAATCGATATCATGGAACATGTAAAACAAGAATCCGTAATCCATCATACGATACATACTCACTACACGTATGATTTGAACATCAAAGATCCGTCCAACACCGCACAAGTAACTTGCAATTATCAGGACTGGAACATCTACGCTTTAGAATGGAGCGAAGACAAACTGACTTTCTTTGTCAATGGACAGGAGACTTTCTCTTATTCAAACCTGAAACTGGAGAATGAAGCAGAAATGAAGCAATGGCCGTTCACAAAAGATTCTTCATTCTATCTCATCCTGAACATGGGACTAGGAGGAGACAGACCGGGCTCATGGGCAGGTCCTATCGATGATGCCAACTTACCTGCCATCATGGAAATTGACTGGGTGAAAATAACCAAGTTAGATAAATAGGTTTTAAGGTAGGAGCCAAGGTTTTTAGGAACTTCTAAAGAAAAGAGGAGGTTTATATAGTCTCCTCTTTTCGCTTTATTGACACCAATTCCATTATTAGGAAGTATTTAATATACTATAATGAAAATCAAGCCTAAAAACAAAGATGGCAATAACCAGAAAAAATATAGTATCCTTACTTATCGGATTCCTTTTATTAGGCTTATTATTCAATCCGATAAAAGAAATACCTGATGTTCCTCATCAATCATTCTTGTTTACCTGTACATTCCTAGCGACAGTAATAGGTATTGCAGCTTTCTATCCCACTAAACAATTCATTCACCGACTAACTATTATAGACTTATTAGTTATTTTAATAGCGGTGGGGAACATATACTTTTATCCTCCTACCTCTAACCTTTTCGGGTTAGCCCGTTTTGCTCTGATCATACTATATTGGAGCATACGTCAGACAGGAGGATTAAATGGCACTCTCTTATATACTATCATCCTCATAACTACCTTAGTCCTGTCAATTATCGGTTATATGCAGATACTGCATATACTTCCCTCCCATCATCCTCATTTTGATATAACAGGTCCTTATGGCAACCCTACAATTTATGCCGGAATATTATGCTTGTTACTGAGTGCTCCGATAATGGTATTATCGCATTTCAAGTCAGATGCAATCCATAGATATACTTATTTAGTGAGTTTTCTTACGTGTATTATAGCTCTGCCCATATTGTGGCTTACTCACTGTCGTTCCGCCTGGATAGCAGTATTAGCTATCATCAGCTATTCCATTTATAGTCGCTTTTCAATCTCTTTTCGATGGGGTATATCAACCTTGATTACAATTGCGCTACTTTCGTGCTTGCTATATCAGTTCAAACCGGCCTCAGCTGATGGAAGAATACTGATCTGGAAAGTTACCGCACAAATGATAAAAGAGAAGCCTTTTACCGGCTTTGGTCCTCATGGCTTTACTGCCAACTATATGCATTATCAAGGTGAATATCTGAAAAAAGAAGGAAACATATATGAAAAACAGTTGGCAGATAATAATCATTATGTCTACAACGAACCTTTGCGCTGGACAGTAGAATATGGAGTGGCAGGATTGCTACTTTATATTGGAATATTATATTGCATTTTCTCATATAAGAAAAGAGAGATACAATCTTTATCCGCCCAAGCGATATACATAGCCGGACTTATCTGGGGATTATTTTCTTATCCCGACCAGACTTTCCCGATTCTGGCTGTTATGACTATAGCACTGGCAGAAATGTCCAACAGACAAAGAGAATGTGTAATTAAACAACTTCCTCACAAATACATATTTCTGAAAGCAGTCATTTTCCTTGCCATAGCAGGACAGGGATCTCTACTAATAAAAACGTTTCAATGCCACCGGGAATTATATCAAATTTCCCATCGTACTTCCAATCAATCACCGGAAGAAATTATGACGAACCTTTCACTACTGGAAACAGCAATGAAGAATGAAACAATATTTTGGCCATACTATTGTCACACTCTTTACAAATTACAGAGAGACAGCATCTTACCGGATAAGATTACTTATTGGGAACAATTATATCCAAGCACACATACCTATATTCTTAAAGGCGACGCTCTACAACGTACAGACAAAATAAAAGAGGCTGAGGCTGCTTATTGGACGGCTCACTTTATGGTCCCCTCCCGACAGAAAGCACGATACAAGTTAGCTCTCATGTACTATCAACAAAAGCGTATCTCTGAAGCAAACCGACTAGCCAATGAAGTGCTTACCGAAAAAGTAAAAGTATACGGTTTTGAAACCTATGAGATGCATAGAGAATTACGAAGGATTTTCGAAGATCAACTAAAATAATTATTCACTAGAATCTAAGAACATGAAAACAAAAAGAATCAAACGACCTGTTTGTTACTTTGTCGGACTTCTTGCCTTTGGTCTGATGCTGTATTCCTGCTTACAGGACGAAACAGATCTGGACTCACAGGAAACGACAGGAAACATTATTAAAGGTAAAAACCGTGAGCTGAGCATAGATATGGCACGGAGTTGGTACGAAGCTCATCAGACACCTGTAGTTACTACCCGCTCTGTTGCTACTCATTTCGAGTTAATGACTAAGCTGCATTGGAAGAAGGGCTACGAAAATCGAAAAGGAAAGTTTGAAGTAGTGGAAGTTCCTCTACTGACAAGAGGAGGCGCAGTCTTGATGGATAGTGAAACCATGGAAAAATGTAAGGACACAGAGCGCGGAAAGATACGAAACATATCCCGAATGGTGATCATCAAGAATCTGGAAACAGGGGAAATCATCAATTTTGTGATGCATATCGTAGGTACTTATGACTATCTTATGAAAGCTAAACACTTTGAAGATAATAGTTACTTGTATCGTGCTCCTGATCTAAGCGGCAGTGTTTACTTCTATGAACCGGAAGGTGGCTTAGTTAATGGTTGGCAATATGAAAATGGAAAAATCGTAGCAACGATTAGCCAGGGGACAGAAGAAGGGCTAAAAATGCAAGCTACTGCGGATACACGTAGCGAAAGCTCAGAATGTCATTATGAAAGTGTCTTTGTTGAATATGATGAATGTACACCATTTATTTATGAAGATCCTGAATACGGAATCGGCTTCGGTATCGAGTGCCGTACTCGAACAAAATATGAAACCAAATTAGTATGCAACAACATATACCATGATGAAAATGGTAATGCCCATACATGGTTTCCTCCAGAAGTAGATAGTGGTGGTGGCGTTGGAGGAGGGTATCAACCAGTGGCTCCTAAAGCAAAAGCGATATTTCGTAATTCCAATATGACAGATAATAGCTGGAAAACAATTGAGAATCTACTTAATAAAATGACTAAGACCAAGATTGGTGAAGCTTTATATCACAAATTACAAGAAGCACTCAAGGGAAAAACTTTGATTATTCAATTTGTAAGTGACAATATGAATAGTAATTTCGATCCTGGTTTAGGAGGTATTAAAATGAGAATGGATATAACTAGCAGTGCTCTTTTGCATGAGATGGTTCATGCTCTCCAATCATATACAGAGCAAGAAACATGGAATGCAACGCAGTTGAATCGAGAATTCGAAGCACATCTCATTCAGCAAATATATATAAATAGTTTGGAGGAAAGCGAAAGGACTTGGTGGTACGAAAAAAGCAAGAATGACTCTAGATGGAATGCAACACGTCTTTTGGTAAGATATATCGATGAGTTTGGCAATTTACGACCAGGGATAACTGCTGGAAAATTGCAAAAAATAATTCCTAAAATTATAAGTGACTTCAGAGACGTGGGGTATGATAATATTGATTATCCTTGGCTTAATAGCAGAAAAGGATTAGATAATTTCAACAATTTAAGAAGTTTGTATCAATAATAAACAAAGAAATATGAAAAATATATTTATATTAATCAGCCTATTGTATAATGTTTCATTGGCTATTGCTCAAACAAATTATTATACAACAACTAAAACTTTTAACGAGCAGGGATACATCTATCAATGCGATGTAGATACTGAGAGCGGGGATATAAATTTGTATAACAAGAATAATAAATGGACATACATAAAACAAATGAAGAAAGGCACAAATACCCCATTTTATGTAACTCCAGAAAACTATAGTCCCTTATATGTTAAAGATAAGAATGAGGCTTATAATGATTCCATTTTCAAAGTGATCGTTAATAATGCTTTTGCTGACTATAAAGGAAAGATGAAAGGATTCGAACTGATCATAATTACTTGTACTGACTCTGAAACAGGAAAAATAAGCGAAGTTCTTTTCAATTTTGCTGGTTTCACACCTTATGCTACTATACCTGTATCCATTTATCGTGAAATAGAGATCAAGTTGATTGGTCTAAAGTATACATTAACCCCCTTGGCTAAAACATTGAACTATGTATACCAATGGTGGCCAATAGAACCTAAATAGCCTATCTTTAGCTTTAATGTTGATAAAAGCAGTTTCTATAATAAGAGGTTATTCTAAGATAGAATAGTCTCTTATTATAGATATTAAAATTTCGACAATCAGCACATATAAATACAATGAAAACAATTATTACAACAGTATTACTAATTACAATGTTACCAATAATGTGTCAACAGCGTCAAATGAGCCTCGATGTTACATTTGACAAAGAAAAGAAATGCCTGACATTTACTTTCAAAAACAACGATAAGAATCTTGAAGCTATTCTCCGGCATTCTCAAACGAATGATGGAAGTGATACAGGAAGCTTTTATGATTTAAACATTTATGATAAGAATAATAAAAAGATAGGCTATAGTAGATGTATGTATCATCCAACAGAGTTATATCTTAATTTCCTCCCGGGAGAAACTAAAAAAAGTAATATCAATTTATTAGAGCTAAAAAAAGGGGGATACGTAAAAGACTTGGATTCAATATATAAGATACAATTACATTGTGTAGTTTATAGTTGGACTTTTAAAAGAGATGATAATGGAAAACGAAATAAAGAACTTTACGAGAAGGATTATACATTTTATTGGAAGTAGTAATATGGATATCTTTTTGATTTGAGAGGCAATATAAACAGTAATCCATTTTTAGTAATGAAAGGTTATTCTATTACAGTATAACCTATTATAACAACTTAGTTATGAATAGATTATTAGGATTTGAATTAATACTCATATTGGGTTGAAATGACTAAAAGACATATTTGTATATATAGTTCATTATAAGTACATATTATCATGGAGAATATCATAATAACATTAATCAGTATACTATTTTGTATGATACATGCATTTGCTCAAACAAATTATTATACAACTACTAAGACTTTTAATGAGCAGGGTTACACTTATCAATGTGATGTACTTGACAAAGCCAAATTCGTAAGGCTTTACAACAAGAAAAATAAGTTTACTTATGCAGATCAAATCAATAAGAGTACAGATAAAACAATAACTATAGCCGAAGAAAATGAAGAGCATATTGAAAGAGAAACATGGACTAAACCTAAATGTTTTTCCATCATTAATAATGCTTTCTCAAGTATAGAGAAACAGAGGGTCAAAGGTAAAGCGTTGACGATTATTTTATATATCAATCCAGATGATGGTAAAATTGCAGAAGTAGAATATCAATTTGTATCTTTTGGTCCTTATGCAACAATTCCTGTTTCTGTATATCACAATATAGAGGCAGAATTGAAAAAAAATATCTGGTTTACACCTACAAAGGAAGGCGCCAAATATAATTACATATTTTTAGGCTGGAGGCATGAAGTGAAATAAAAGAAACTGCGCCAATGAGACACCTTAATCAAAAAAGTAAAAGTATACGGTTTTGAAACCTATGAGATGCATAGAGAATTACGAAGGATTTTCGAAGATCAACTAAAATAATTATTCACTAGAATCTAAGAACATGAAAACAAAAAGAATCAAACGACCTGTTTGTTACTTTGTCGGACTTCTTGCCTTTGGTCTGATGCTGTATTCCTGCTTACAGGACGAAACAGATCTGGACTCACAGGAAACGACAGGAAACATTATTAAAGGTAAAAACCGTGAGCTGAGCATAGATATGGCACGGAGTTGGTACGAAGCTCATCAGACACCTGTAGTTACTACCCGCTCTGTTGCTACTCATTTCGAGTTAATGACTAAGCTGCATTGGAAGAAGGGCTACGAAAATCGAAAAGGAAAGTTTGAAGTAGTGGAAGTTCCTCTACTGACAAGAGGAGGCGCAGTCTTGATGGATAGTGAAACCATGGAAAAATGTAAGGACACAGAGCGCGGAAAGATACGAAACATATCCCGAATGGTGATCATCAAGAATCTGGAAACAGGGGAAATCATCAATTTTGTGATGCATATCGTAGGTACTTATGACTATCTTATGAAAGCTAAACACTTTGAAGATAATAGTTACTTGTATCGTGCTCCTGATCTAAGCGGCAGTGTTTACTTCTATGAACCGGAAGGTGGCTTAGTTAATGGTTGGCAATATGAAAATGGAAAAATCGTAGCAACGATTAGCCAGGGGACAGAAGAAGGGCTAAAAATGCAAGCTACTGCGGATACACGTAGCGAAAGCTCAGAATGTCATTATGAAAGTGTCTTTGTTGAATATGATGAATGTACACCATTTATTTATGAAGATCCTGAATACGGAATCGGCTTCGGTATCGAGTGCCGTACTCGAACAAAATATGAAACCAAATTAGTATGCAACAACATATACCATGATGAAAATGGTAATGCCCATACATGGTTTCCTCCAGAAGTAGATAGTGGTGGTGGCGTTGGAGGAGGGTATCAACCAGTGGCTCCTAAAGCAAAAGCGATATTTCGTAATTCCAATATGACAGATAATAGCTGGAAAACAATTGAGAATCTACTTAATAAAATGACTAAGACCAAGATTGGTGAAGCTTTATATCACAAATTACAAGAAGCACTCAAGGGAAAAACTTTGATTATTCAATTTGTAAGTGACAATATGAATAGTAATTTCGATCCTGGTTTAGGAGGTATTAAAATGAGAATGGATATAACTAGCAGTGCTCTTTTGCATGAGATGGTTCATGCTCTCCAATCATATACAGAGCAAGAAACATGGAATGCAACGCAGTTGAATCGAGAATTCGAAGCACATCTCATTCAGCAAATATATATAAATAGTTTGGAGGAAAGCGAAAGGACTTGGTGGTACGAAAAAAGCAAGAATGACTCTAGATGGAATGCAACACGTCTTTTGGAGGAATATATTGATGAGTTTGGCTATTTACGGCCTGGGGTAACTGAAGAAGACCTACAGAAAATACTAAATCCGAAGTGCATCGAAGATTTCCGGAACGTAGGTTATGATAGTGTAGATTATCCATGGCTTAACAGTAGGAAAGGGTCAGATAATTTTAAGAATTTACAAAATCTATATAAATAACACAGGTAAATATTATGAAGAAGATATTAACATTAATCAGTTTTTTATTTAACATAGTGTTTGCTTTAGCGCAAACCACTAATTATTATGCAGTAACTAAAACTTTTAACGAACAGGGATATACTTATCAATGTGATGTAAGTGGAGGAAGATATGTTACATTATATAATAAGAACAATAAATGGACATATGTAGACCAAATGAAAAAAGGGACTAATACTCCATTTTATGTAACACCGGAAAACTATAGTCCCTTATATGTTAAAGATAAGAACGAGGCTTATAATGATTCCATTTTCAAAGTGATCGTTAATAATGCTTTTGCTGACTATAAAGGAAAGATGAAAGGATCGAAACTTACAATAATTACTTGTACCGATTCTGAAACAGGAAAAATAAGCGAAGTTCTTTTCAATTTTCCCGGTTTCACACCTTATGCTACTATACCTGTATCCGTTTATCGTGAAATAGAGACCAAATTGATTGGTCTAAAGTTTACATTAACCCCCTTAGCTAAAACATTGAATTATGTATACCAATGGTGGGCAATAGAACCTAAATAGCCTATCTTTAGCTTTAATGGTGATAAAAGCAGTTTCTATAATAAGAGGTTATTCTAAGATAGAATAGTCTCTTATTATAGATATTAAAATTTCGACAATCAGCACATATAAATACAATGAAAACAATTATTACAACAGTATTACTAATTACAATGTTACCAATAATGTGTCAACAGCGTCAAATGAGCCTCGATGTTACATTTGACAAAGAAAAGAAATGCCTGACATTTACTTTCAAAAACAACGATAAGAATCTTGAAGCTATTCTCCGGCATTCTCAAACGAATGATGGAAGTGATACAGGAAGCTTTTATGATTTGAACATTTATGATAAGAATAATAAAAAGATAGGCTATAGTAGACATCCTTATCATTCAATTAAAACATATCTTAATTTTATTCCGGAAGAAACGAAAACAATCGACGTTAACTTATCAGAACTGCAAAAAGGAGGATATGTAAAAGACTTGGATTCAATATATAAAATACAATTACATTGTGTCATTTATAGCTGGACCTTTAAAAGAAATGACAATGGAAAACGGAATAGAGAACTCTACGAAAAGGAGTATACATTTTATTGGAAATAGACCTTAAAAGATAGGATGATGAAAAAGAAATGGTTAAATTATTTATATATCTCCGGAATGCTTCTACTAGTTTCTTGCACTCAAAAAAGTGCTTTAGACAAAACGTTGTCATCCGCCAAAGAAAACCGTTCGGAACTGCAAAAGGTTTTAAAACATTACGCAAACGACTCGTTGAAGCTAGAAGCTGCCAAGTTTCTAATCTCCAACATGCAGGGATCATACGCCAATGACTCCAACTTGCAAACTGTATATGCTCCTTTTTACAAGATATACGACAATGTCAGAAAGAAATACAATTATGAAATAAATAAGAAATGCGGAGAAGAAATTGACAGTTTATGGCAAGTGTTCTGCTTTGTATACTCAGATGAATTGATGGCAAAAAACAGGAACGATGCAGAGCACTTAAAAGCCTCAACTATTATCTCTGAAATTGAAATGGCATTCAAAGCATGGAAAGGGAACGTATATACGCAAAATTGTTCCTTTCATGAGTTTTGTGAATACATCTTGCCATACCGGAGAGAAAACGGATTGGTAATCGACAATTCAAGAGATAGATATTATCAACGCCATCATAAAGACTTTTATGCAACACATGGAAAGAACGTCATGGAGAAGACCGACTCTTTATTGTTTCTTTATAAAGATATCGTTCATTCTCCCTACTATGTTCCATTCATCCCAATATTAACTGCATCTACATTCGAAAAGATAAAAACCGGTACATGCGAACAGCGATGCTGGTTCAACTCCTTGCTACTTTCATCAGTAGGAATGGCCGCCGCCGTAGATTTCGTTCCCGTATGGGGCAATCGCAACGGAGGGCACAGCTGGAACGTGATTATTGTAAACGGAGAGTCTTATGCTTTTGAAGCATTCTGGGATGACGACCGTTGGAAATATAAACGTATTTATAATAACAAATCATACGATAGCTTTTGGGGGAAGTTCAGACTGCCCAAAGTCTATCGCAAGACTTTCTCCAATCATATGGAAGGTCCATTATCCGATGAGAAAGTTACACGTGAGGATATTCCACCTCTATTTCTGAATGAAAAGAAGAAAGATGTATCTTCTGAATATTTTGAAACTCAAGATGTACGAGTGGTATTGAATACAGATTCTATTAATCCGATCCCCGGTTATGCTTATTTATCAGTTTACAACTATCAAGACTGGATTCCTGTTCAGTGGGGCAAGATAAAAGGGCAACAAGTAACATTCGACAAAATGGGAAAAGATATTGTATACCTTCCTACTTATTATGCAAAAGGGAAAAGCATACCGGCAGGACAACCATTCTGGTTAAAATCCGACGGTACCCTGCAAAATCTGTCTGCCAACGGAGAAAAGGGGCAAGTCGTAATTCGCAATTTTGCGGGCCAAGTGCCGTTCAACGAGAACAGGAAGAACCTGACTTCATTAAAAGGAAGCGAACTTTGGGGAATGAAAAATGGGAAAAAAGATAAACTATTGTATACCATCAATGATACATTACAGATACAACATCAACTTTTCAGAATAGACGACCCGATGTCTTATCGATTTGTCCGGCTTTATTTACCATCGCCCGGCATTGCTCTAGGAGAACTTTCATTTTATAGTGCAGACAAACTGATCACCGGCATTCAAATCCTGTCTCCTTTGCCGCATAACAACGAAGATGAAAAACCGGAAATGCTAATTGACGGATTGAGCGATACCGCCTTCAGCGGAGAAGCCTCCAAAGGATATATTGATTTTGATTTAAATAATGAATACAAATTATCTGCTATAGGAATAAGTCCCTATATAAGATCATGGCTTGGCAAATCGAACACATATGAATTATCATATTGGGAAAATGAATGGCGTACAATTGAACGCAAAGAAGGGAATGGCAGCTATCTTATATTCAACAATGTCCCTCGAAAGGCATTATTGAAATTAAGTCACTGCAGTAAAAATACTCAAGAACATCATAGAATCTTCCTTTATGAAGATGGAAAAGTCATTTGGTTATAAACTCGTAAAAAACATTATTCACTTAATATCAATTCATTATGAAACATGTATTATACGCATTATTAACAGCTGTAAGCATTTTATTCACTAGTTGCGGACCCTCTTCTAATACCAACAACCCACAGGTGCCCAATGTGCCTCAACCGCAGCCTCAGCCCCAACCGGAAGTCACCCAGAAAGTAGTTATCGGCTACCTTGCGCTTGACGACTGGGAGTTTGAAAATTTATTTCCTACGATAGAATGGAAGTATCTGACGCATATCAATGCCAGCTTTGCAAGGGTAAAAGCAGACGGCACACTCAACATCGAACCTGTCCGGAAGAGAATTGAAAGTGTACGTGAAACGGCTCACAAGCATAATGTCAAGATTCTGATATCTTTGGCAAAGAACAGTCCGGGAGAATTCACTACCGCCATCAATGATCCGAAAGCCAGAAAAGAACTGATACAGCAGATTATTGCATTCACTAAAGAATATAAACTGGACGGCTTCGACATCGATTATGAGGAATATGACAACTGGGATAAGAATTTCCCCTCATTATTGGTTTTTGCCAGAGGTTTATACCTGGCAAAAGAGAAAAATATGCTGATGACCTGTGCCGTCAACAGCCGCTGGCTTAATTACGGAACCGAATGGGAGCAATACTTCGACTATATCAACCTGATGAGTTATGACCGGGGAGCATTTACCGACAAACCGGTCCAGCATGCTTCATATGATGACTTTGTGAAAGACCTCAAATACTGGAATGAACAATGCCGTGCAGCCAAAAGTAAAATAGTGGGAGGACTTCCTTTTTATGGATATTCCTGGGAGGAAAGTCTGCAAGGCGCAGTGGATGCCGTTCGTGGAATCCGTTATAGCGGCATACTCAAACATCTTGGAAATGAAGCAGCGGACAAGGATAATATAGGCAAGACTTATTATAACGGCCGCCCTACTATAGCCAACAAATGTAAGTTCATCAAAGAAAACGATTATGCCGGCGTGATGATCTGGCAATTATTCCAAGATGCCCACGATGATAACTATGACTTAAAGCTCATAAACGTTGTAGGCAGAGAAATGATGGAATAGACGAGATATACCGCTTTCTCTTATGCAGAAGACCCTATCCTGTCGTGCTTTTCACCTATTGTTATCAGATTTTTAATAGGAGATCTTCATCGTTCCACTCGAGTGATCTGATCTCATCACTAGAGTGAACAGATCTCTCCACTCTAGTGGCAAGATCGTTTCACCCGGGTGGAACGATGAAGATGTCGGTAAGAAAACAGAAGTATATAGGCTTGATATAACAAAGATATAAGGTATCCGAGCTACAAAGTACCTGTTATTTGAAACTGATATATGAGATATTAACCCTCAAAGGGTAGTCTGTTTACCTACTTACGCAAGGAAAGGGAATGAGAGATAAGCAAAAAAGGATGAGAGATAAGCCAAATTAAAGCTATTTTGCGTAGAAAACGTAAGCGTCTCGGCGATGTCGTCTTTTTGTGAAAAAAATCTCCTTATCCTTTTCT